>JGI24702J35022_10000342_pt1 | contig 27579 bp, 18 predicted proteins | sample TergutTh196P4_FD_35022 | JGI IMG/M metagenome (IMG submission 35022)
GGAGGAGGATTTATGTCGACAGCGGCATTGTTTCAATACCCTGAGTTCTTCAAGGTAGCTGTATCGTGTGCCGGCAACCACGACAATAACATCTACAACCGTGCCTGGAGCGAAAAACACCACGGTGTCAAAGAGATTGAACGAAACGACGAAACAATATTCGACATCAAAGTCCCCTTCAACCAGGAGTTGGCGAAGAACATGAGCGGACATCTGCTGCTTATCCACAGTGAGATCGACAATAACGTACACCCAGCCAATACGATTCGCGTAGTGAACGAATTGATCAAAGCCGGTAAGCGCTTCGATATGCTTATCATGCCGACCCAACGGCACGGCTTTGCCAACTACAACGAATATTTCTACTGGCGCATGGTAGACTTTTTCTCACTGCATCTGCTTGGTCAACAAGAGACAGGCGCAGATATTAAAGATATTTATATAGGTCCCCCGGCAGCAACATCAGCAGATAGCCAGGAGTAGTTGAATAACTGAATAATTGAATAACTCGTTCGTCGGCATTTGTAATGCCGACGAACGAGGAGAAGCAGATCGGTTTTCCGACTGACTCATTTATACTTCTGATGACCCTCTAATGCTGTGGATAAAAATTCGATTACATTTCCGGAGGTTATGGCTTGAATATCATGTATTGCATAACCTCTTTTCCGGAGAATGGCAGGGATTTGTTGAAGGTCGGCAATGGTTTTTACATCATAGGGACATTGTTCGGTTCCGAAGGCGCCATCAAGGTCACTTCCTATGGCAACATTCCGGGTGTTTCCTGCAATTTGACAAATATGGTCAATATGGTCGGCTATCACTTCCAAGTTGCAATTCTTGGATAGGGGTGTTGATTGGCCGCGTACCCAGTTCGGCACCATCATCCAGGCATCCAATGACATACCGATAATGGCACGACGCGCTATCAGTGTGCGAATCATCTCATCGCTTAACTGACGGTTGTGATCCACCAATGCACGGCAATTATGATGGCTTGCCCAGACGGGTCCGCTATATAATTCCAACACTTGCCAAAATGCGTCATCATTCAGATGGGTTACGTCGAGAATCATGCCTAAGTTGTCCATCTTTCGGAGCAAGTCTTTGCCCGACTCGTTTAGTCTGCCGGTCGAATCGGTTCCGTTGGCATACCTGCCCGGCCCGTAATGAGCCGGTCCGACTGCCCGCAGTCCGTCGCGGTATGCTTTTTCCAAGTGATCAATCGTGACAAGCGAATCAGCCCCTTCCAAGCTAAGCACATACCCGATTGGCTTCTGCGTGTTCGGTTTGTCGTTATTCCACAAAGCCAAGTGAGCCTCCAACGCATCTCTCGACCGTATCATAACCATTTGCCCATCTTCTTCCATCGCCTTATACCAGCTTAGCTGGCCTTGTGTTTGTGCCCAGGCTTGTTCGGGCGAATGCCAACCGGGTAAAGGATTGTCGGGCGCTACATACCGGCCAATCTGTGTGGCCACCACCAACCCGATATGGCCTTTCCTCAGTTCATCAAAGGAAACAGTCGCATTACCCCGGTCGGGACGGTCGTTCATTCCGGCCTCCCGCCTGTTTATTTCCTCAACCGGACACCGCAAGTCGCGGTTCCATTCCAATGCATTCATACTTAGGTCGAGGTGTATATCTGCTATAAAAAAATCGGACATAACTATATCATTAATCATTCATATTTCTCCCCTCTCTTTTGGAGAGGGGTCGGGGGTGAGGTTTCTCCCCTCTCTTTTGGAGAGGGGTCGGGGGTGAGGTTTCTCCCCTCTCTTTTGGAGAGGGGTCGGGGGTGAGGTTTCTCCCCTCTCTTTTGGAGAGGGGTCGGGGGTGAGGTGTTAATAATTAATACTCCTGTTCCTGGCTACAACATTCCAACTGTCAATCATTTGCCCATTTTCGATTACATAAGCTTTATCATATAATGCTACTGTAGGGCAAATATGGTGGGGTACGCCATACAAGACCTGTCCGATAGAACAGGCGTTGCTGTCGGGCACTTCGAGTACCAGATGCTCTTCACTTTGCGATACATGGTTGGCCTCAGCGATATTCAGGAAGCAGACACGTGGCAGCGGATTTTCGGATCCAACCGATTTATGTCCCAGATCGACGCATATATGTCTGTTGTCAATAATAGAAATCACCCTGCACACTACTAATGCGGCATATTCGAACGGCATATCGGGAAAATTATGTTTGTACCCCCAATCCCAGAAGACAAAAGTACCCGGACTACATTCATATTTCATCCGGTGGGCATGGTTTGGAAAGGTAGGCGTTCCTCCGATAACCATCCGAAGCGGGTAGGGGAGCATAGGTTGAACAACATGGTAGACATTTTCCATTGCCGTAAATGAGCGATTGGCCTCATCTTGCCTTTCCACTATTTCGTGGTTATGAATATGTCCATCGTATCCGTGTAGACCCGTTAGCCTGAGATGTTGTGCCGTTACAATGATTTGAGCTAAACCGGGCGCATCAGGTGGTTTGATACCGGTACGGTTCATTCCAACGTTCAGGTCAATCCATACATCCAATATCACATTGGTGGCGCGACAGCAATTGTCAATCATCGAAACATTATCAGGATGGTCTATTAGACAGGAGAAACGGCTTTCAGGATATGCCTGAATCAATTGCAGCAGCCTAGTAATTTTCGGCCCGACCGGTTGATAAGCCAGCAAAATATCCGGTGCACCGGCCAAAGCCAACATTTCGGCCTCTGCAATCGTTGCACATTTGAACTTTGTTATCCCCGCTTGCATCATCAATTGACAAACTTCCTTCATCTTGTTTGTTTTGACATGCGGACGAAGTTTGTCAACACCCCCTGCAATTTGTATCGCCAATGCGATATTCGCTTTGATCCTATCGGGATAAACAAGCAACGCAGGAGAATCAATCAACGCTATGTTATTTATTGTATACCATTCCATGGTAAGACCAAAAGAGATTTTAAAACATCTCAAATACCGCCTCAATCTCAACCGGAATATTATCCGGCAGCGAACCGAAGCCGACAGCGCTTCTGACACCCACTCCGTTATCCATCCCCCATACTTCGGCAAATAACTCACTGCACCCGTTGATAATATAAGGGTGGCGCTCAAATTCAGGTACACAATTGACCATACCGAGTATTTTGATTACTCTTTTGATTTTGTTGAAACTCCCTAAGTTGGCACGAATGGTCGAAAGCATGGCTAACCCGACCTGACGCGCAGCCAATTTCCCTTCTTCTTCGGTTATATCTTTTCCGATACGGCCTTTGATTAATGTATTATCATCGCGAAACGGGCCATGACCGGATAGTAAAAGCCTGTTTCCTTCGATCAGGCATGGTTTGTAAAGCCCTTTGGGCTCAGGAACGGGAGGCAGGTTCAAACCTGTCTTCTCAAATTGTTTATCAGCATCATACGTGTTCATAATGTTATAAATTAGTTTATAAAAAATTATTCAAAATCAATACTCCTGCCAATCCTGCAACTGAAACGATGGCTTCCATCACCGACCACGAGCGGATGGTATCTTTCAGGCTCAGGTTGAAATATTCCTTGAACAGCCAGAATCCCGAATCGTTGACATGAGAAAAGAATATACTTCCTGCGCCTAAGGATAATACCATCAGGTTGGGATTTAGTCCCGGTTGTAAGGCCATTACCGGCAGGATAACAGTTGCTGCCGTCAAAGCGGCTACTGTTGCCGAACCGATACAGGTTCGGATAATAGCTGCAATCAACCATCCCAATACCAACGGGTGGAGACTCGACCGACTGAAAATGGTTGCTAACGTTAAGTTGACACCACTATCTTCCATGACCTGTTTAAAAACGCCCGAACCTGCAATAATCAACAGAATTGGCGCAATATCTTTGATTGCATCTACATAAACAATCATGCTGTCTTTCATACTTCTACCCTGAAGTGTACCTAACGTACANGTAGCTACCGCCACCGAGATAAGCATTACGATGGAAGGATCGCCGACGAATGACAATAGATGGGATGCTGATTGATCTATACCTGAAACAGCNGAAAGTACAGATGCAGNNATCAGCAAAAAAACAGGCAACAGGGCGGTACACAAACTATTAGCTGTACTTGGGGTATCATATTTATTATTGGGTTCTTGCTGTTCAAAAAGTTTCGTCCCGGCCGACTTTATATGCTTCAAAGTCCTTGAAAAGAGCGGTCCCCCGATAATGATAACAGGTACGGCAAGCAGTAAGCCCAATACCAATGTCACCCCCAGATCGGCATCAAACAAAGCAATCAATGCCACAGGAGAAGGGTGGGGGGGGAGGAAACCATGCGTTACCGATAATGCCGCTATCATAGGCATGCCGATATAAACCGCAGGAAGTTTGTAGCGGTAGGCAATAGATAAGATCAGCGGAACGAGCAAGACAAATCCGACACTGAAAAACAAAGGAATACCTACAATAAAACCGGTAGCCATCAATCCCCATTGGATACGGTTTATACCGAACAGCCTTGTCATAACCGTCGCAATTTGTTGCGCCGCCCCGCTTTCCGCCACCATTTTGCCAAGCATAGCCCCCAACACAATAATCAGTGTGAGGTTTCCCAGTATTGCGCCGATTCCTTTTTCAACGGTTTTGGGTATCTGTCCCAATGGAATACCCAATGCAATACCCGCGCATATCGAAACAAGCAGGAAAGCCAAAAAGGCATCCATCTTCAACCACGATACCAATACAACCAGCACAACCAAACTAACAATTACGATAATAATCACAGATGCCACCATGCTGCAGGACTCGTAAATATCATTTATAGAAAGTGCAAAGAAAACACTTTTTTAGTTAAGTACCGAATTTTGAGGCTTCAAAATACAGTTGTGTGAGTTTATTAACAAAAAACTTCAGTGTATCCCTCCCGAACACCTCGTGGCAAACGGTACAAGTTCTCACGACATAAAAAAAGCAGGAGGAAAACTACTTTGTTTGCCTCCTGCTAAAAGTTGGAAATGTATGTTCCGTTAATCCATTCCCGGATTTTGTTTTAACTGCGGATTACGAAGCATTTCATCCCTTTTGATAGGTGCAAAGTACATTTTATTTTCCCATCTGCGATTCTCGTTTCCAATCGGATTGACGTAGTAATAGTAATCGTACTTTTCCTCATTATGAATATAAGGTCTGCCTTGTGTTGCTCCCGGTTTCAACCGAGCAATTACGCGAATACCGCATAATTGTTTGTTGTTGGTCTCATCTGCGATCATCCAGCGGCGTACATCGAAGTACCGGTTGCTTTCGTATGCAAACTCAACACGGCGTTCGTGGCGTATCGCTTCGCGCAAATCATCCTGATTGAATGATTTTCCACGAGCGGTGAGCGCTTGGCGAATCGGCACATTACCTACACGGGCACGCAGGATGTCGATGTATTTTTCTGCATCTTCGAGTTCACCTAATTCAACACTTGCTTCAGCGGCGATCGTGTACATCTCTGCCAGACGCATAAATGTCCAGGGAACAGCCTGAGGTGTACCCATAGCATCTACTGCACAGTCGATCAGTTTACGTTCGTAATAACCTGTCCATGAACCATTCCAGTCTTCTATTGGACCTTGGCGGGTGTCGACCCCCCAGATTCCACTGAAAGTAGCTCTTCCCAAACCGGCCGGTAATTCAATGTCAATTGCAACGCCACCATCAGACAATTCATAAGCGCCTGCCTGAAGTGTTCCCATTGGAGTAGGATCAAAAACTGCGCCTGCTGTACCACGTGGACGTCCCCATGTGTTTCCGTCGGTTGCCACAGTGGCATAGAAACGGGGTTCGCGACCATTGTAAGGATTGCCTTTTCTCCAATCGCCGGGAACAAACAAAGGTTCCGGATCGTTCGGAGTGGCTAATGATCCATCTTCAAATTCGAAAGCCATCACTAAGTCATGGCTTGGTGTAGTACCTGACCAGTTATAATATCCATTAGGTCCATGCCACAGTCCCATACGGTTGCGATCGCCGGCTTCTATACCGAAGTTACGTACAAACATCTGTTCGCTGTTCTGCTGGTCGGTGATAATGGCTTTGAATAACTCCGCTCTTTCCACATTGGTACCAACGCTGCAATCTATTAATTTGTAAGGTCCTTCTTCAATGACCTTGATGGCGTTAGCTTTAGCCTGACGATACAGCGCCATCCGATCTCCGTTGTACTGGTTGCATTCGAGCGTATTGATGCTGCGATCAGCATACAGTGTACTTGCAATATGCAATTGAATACGAGCCTTTAAACCGGTGGCCACATATTTAGTCACGCGTCCCAGCATAGCGTCGGAAACAGTTACCGGTAATAAGTTTTCAGCCTGAGTCAGGTCGGAAACAATATAATCCAATACTTCGCCTACTGTATTGCGAGGTATCTGCATTGCCTCAAAGTCATCCAATCCATACAAATCAACGATAGGAACACCTCCATAACCGCGTAATAATTCGTGATACATGTGTGCGCGCAGGTAGTAAGCTTCACCTTTCATCCGGTTGATAACATCAGAAGGGAAACTTGCATTTGTTGGAACTTCATCTATACGGGAAATTACTAAATTTGCATTGCGAATCCCTGAATAGCGGTCACTCCAGCGGAACGGGTTGTTCCCATTGTCATACCATTCCAAACTGCTTTGACTGATAGCACATTCGTTGACTGCCTTTTGTCCGTAGTTATGTGTGAAATAGGCATCATCAGTCAGCCCGTCTAATGTATGCTCCAAAGCTCCGTGCCTGATATTATTGTATAACTGGGTTACAAAAGCCTGGGCAAGGGCTGGGTCATTAAACACCATTTCTTCCGTATACTGGGTTGAAGGCGCGATATCCATAAAGTCCGAGCATGACGACATTGTCCAAACCGAACCGATTGCTATAATAGCTATAAAAAATTTTATTTTTTTCATATCCTTTTATTTTAAAAAGTTATTGTTCCACCAAAGTTAAAATAACGCCTCTGCATATAGTCTTTACTGGCATTGTTTTGTTCAGGGTCCTGGAATCCTATCTTGTCGAAAGTCAGTAAGTTTTGCCCTTGTGCAAATATCCGTAAGTTCTGAATACCGAGATTTTTGATGAAAGCAGCATTGCTGAGAGAATAACCTATTTCTAAGGTTTTCAAGCGTAAATAATCAGTACTTCTCAGGAAATATTGATTCCTGCGGTCACTTCCTTCACTTGCCCAGTACGGTTCTTCCCGATTGTAAATACGTGCATATTTATCACTTGGATTTTCTGCCGTCCAACGGTTATCATACATCCATTTGAAGAAGTTTCCCGATTCACCTGCACGTTCGCGGTATACATACGTATGTCCTCCGGTTGCACCCTGGAAAAATACATTGAAATCAAAGCCATTCCAGTTGCCGCCAAACGTAACGCCGCCAATAAACAACGGTTCTTTACGTCTGTTGATACGTACGCGGTCTTCTCCGGTAATATCACCGTCGCCGTTATAGTCCACAAACTTGACATCACCCGGCTGAGCATTAGTCCAGTGCGGATAAGCATCGATAGCTGCCTGATCTTTGAATACACCATCAGTAAGGTAGAACAACTGTGTATCGTTCATACATCCTGTTTCACGCTGCCATTCCGGGATATTAGGTACTTCATCGATAAAATCGAGCCTGTCCTTGGCGTATGTAAAATTAAAAGCGGCAAAATAAGTCAGTTTGCCTACACGGTCGTCCCATCTGAGTAATCCTTCCACACCACGGTTCGACATTTCTCCAATATTTTCACGCGGCAGTGTGATACCCGATGTTTCGGGGAGTGATGCACTACGATTCCGCAACATATTGGAACGTTTTTCCAAGAAGATATCACCTTCTAAACTCAGTCGGCTGTTAAGTGCTTTGATTTCAAGCCCAAGGTTGTACTGAAGTGACGTTTCCCATGTGATATTGGGGTTGGGCGTACGACTGGGACGGAGTGTACGGTTAAAGGTACTTCCCAGCAAATAGTCCGTACTGAATTGGTAGGTACTCAGGTATTGGATCGAACGATCAAGATTACCATCATTGTCCACTAAATAGTCCATACCGGTTTGCGAAACGGAAAGACGCAGTTTAAAGAAATCGATCGAAGGCACATTATCTTTCCAAAATGTTTCTTCCGAGATACGCCATGCAGCGCTCACGCCTGGGAAAAAGCCGTAACGTTTCTCTTTCGGGAAACGGAACGAACCGTCATACCGCCAGATAAAATCAAATAAATAGCGTTCTTTAAAGTTATAATTGACACGACCGAAATAGTTTAAACGGGCTTCTTCCCATGAGTTACCATTAGCTTGACGTTCGTCGAGAGGACCATTGTCAAGTTCTGCCAAGGCATCTGAAATAAAACCTTTACGATAAGCCATTGTATACTGGTGGAATTTATTCTGGGCTTCAAAACCGGCCATAATACCGATATTGTGATCAGTGGACAGGGTGAAATTATAGTTCACAACGGTATTTACCGTCCATCCTGTCCTGTCTTCCAATCTCTGTTCGAGGTCAATTGTATAACCATCTCCACCACCACGTGTCACAGGAATACATTCTTCACCTACGCCCGTCCATTGATAGAGCGTGAACGGCGTACGAAAGAACTTACGCGTATAAAACATTTTATCATACGCAAACTGGGGTGTAATGGTCAATCCTTCCACACCCGGGATTTTAATGACAAAGTTCAGATTGTTTTGGATATAATACCGTTTCTGGTTATCTTCACCTGTAATGCCGGTTGCCATCACCATAGGTTGATGACCGTATTCAAGGTCGGGAGCCGGCAGACCGTTCGGATAGAAACCATGGTCGGTTGGCTTGCTTCGTACCAATGAAGTGAAAATATCACCTGCACCCCACGACGGATAGATCGTATGTTCGAGTCGACTTTGATTGCCGTAGGACATTGAAAGGTAGTCGTTAATCTTAATATCTAAGTTTGTACGTACTCCATAATTATCGAAACGATTATTTCCGTTTTTGAAAAGGCCATCTTCGCCGAGTAGGGATACATTGGTATAATATCTGACACGATCGGTTCCACCGCTTGCTCCTATTTCGTGGCGATACATAGGAGATACTGATTTGATGGCTTTGTAATAATCGGTGTTCGGATGTCCCCAAGGATCGCTTCCATCTTTATACTTCTGCAGGTCTTCGGCCGAATATCGTCCGCTTGTACCTTTATAGTACATATCGATTTCGTTAACCAAGGTAGCATATTCGAATGAGTTACATACCTCTGGCAAACGGGTGGGTTGGGAAAATCCCCAGGCACCGGAGTAAGTGATTGTGGGTTTGCCTTCCGTACCACGTTTGGTGGTGATAAGCACAACTCCGTTTGCTGCACGCGAGCCGTAAATGGCTGCCGCAGCATCCTTCAAGATGGACACACTTTCAATATCGCCTGGATTCAAACGATTGAAACCACCTTCGCGGTCGGGTACTCCGTCAATAACATAGAGTGGATCTTTGTAACCCTGGGTACCTGTACCACGGATACGCAATGTGGTTCCGCCTCCACCGGGTTCGTCCGAACGTTGAAATCCGATAACACCCGGCATCTTTCCCACTATACCACCGGATAGGTTGGTTGTTGGCGATGCTTTGAGTTCTTCACCACGCAGGGTTGTAACAGCGCCTGTAACGGTCACTTTACGCTGTACGCCATAACCAATAACCACCACTTCTTCCAGCCCTTGCGAGTCTTCCCGCATTACAACATTTATTGTACGTTGGCTACCAACAGGGATTTCCTGTGACAAAAAACCAATATACGAAAATAGAAGAACAGACTGGCTACCCGGAACTGTGAGGGAGTATCTCCCGTCAATATCGGTAATTGCACCGGTTGAAGTTCCCTTTACCTGTACGTTAACACCAATCAGTGGTTCATTGCGTTCGTCAGTGACAATTCCTGTCACCGTCACGGTTTGAGCAAATACTGCTGCAGTTGTACACAACATTAACACATAGGTTAATAAAGCTTTAATACGTTTTTGCATAATTTGTTTTTTAAAAAATTGTTTGTTTAATTTAAAATTTCTATTGATTCTCTAATTTTTTTTGAAAAATTAAGGTTTTATAAAGAATGGCATATAATTTGCCATTCAGCAATCGAATTACGTTTCCTGTTTTTCTCTCATAGGCATTTTTTTAATTATTAGACATTTATATAAAAATTCTTCATTCATTATCATAGGGTCGTTTCAGTTCAACTTCAAAAACGGCACAAATATAAAAACAAAAAATAAGACTTTACAACTTTTTTTCACAAAAATTTCAACAATCGCACTTCAAACCTTAAAAAAGTTTTATTTTTGTGGAATCAAAATCAATAAATTTGTTATGAAAAGTAGGATAATTGTTTTAGTATCTGTTATTTATGCAATGACAGGAATAAAGGTAGCGGCGTGTACCAATTTTCTAATCGGAAAGAAGGCGTCGGTTGACGGTTCGGTGATGATCAGCTATTCGGCCGATTCGCATGGTTTGTACGGCGAAATGTATCGCTGGCCAGCGGCATTATGGCCCAAAGACGCTCTATTGGAAGTGTTTGAATGGGATTCGGGAAAGTTGCTCGGGAAAATACCCCAGGTTGAACAAACGTATTCGGTCGTCGGGAATATGAATGAATTTCAGGTGGCGATTACGGAAACCACATTTGGGGGACGTCCCGAATTGGTCGATTCGACCGGTATCATGGATTACGGCAGTTTGATTTATATCGCGCTTCAACGATCGAAGACAGCCCGTGAGGCCATCAAGGTCATGACGGATTTGGTTGCAACACATGGCTATTACAGTGGTGGCGAGTCATTTTCGATTGCCGATAAGAACGAAGCCTGGATCATGGAGATGATAGGTAAAGGTGTTGGCAACCAAGGTGCTGTATGGGTCGCAATTCGTATTCCGGACGATTGTATCTCGGCTCATGCCAATCAGGCGCGTATCCGGCAAATTCCTTTCGACGACAGGGATAACTGCATGTATTCACCCGATGTCGTATCGTTTGCCCGCTCAAAAGGCTATTTCACCGGCGCCGATAAGGATTTCAGTTTTACCCACGCATACTGTCCCTACGATTTCGGGGGATTACGTGCATGCGAAGCCCGCGTCTGGTCATTTTTCCGCAAATTTGATGCAACAATGGACAAGTATACTGATTTTATCAAAGGCGATGCGACCCAAGAGCCGATGCCGTTGTATATCAAGCCAAACCGCAAATTGTCGGTGACAGATGTGCAGCACTGTATGCGCGACCACTACGAAGGGACGGATCTCGATATGACGAAAGATGCGGGGGCAGGCCCTTACAAGGTACCTTATCGCTGGCGTCCGATGAACTTTACGGTCGACGGAGAGGAGTACTTGAACGAGCGTGCGATAGCCACCCAGCAAACTGGTTTTGTGATCGTGCCGCAGATGCGTAGCTGGTTGCCCGATGCCATCGGAGGTATTTTATGGTTTGGCGCAGACGATGCCGATATGACCGTATTTAATCCTGTCTATTGTTGTTCGGTTCAAGTGCCTGAGTGTTACCGTGTCGGTAATGGCGATCTGTATAATTTCTCCTGGACTTCCGCTTTTTGGATTCATAACTGGGTAGCCAATATGGCTTATCATAAATACAGTTTTATGATTCAGGATATCCGTAAGGTACAAGAAGAAATTGAAGGGCGTTATCGGGAAACATTACCTTCTATCGAGAAAGCGGCGCTTGAGTTGTATGCTAACAGTCCTTCGGAAGCTGTGAATTTCCTGACATGGTATAGCATTACCAATGCAATGCAGGCCACAGAACGTTGGAAAAAACTCGGCGAATACCTATTGGTGAAGTATATTGACGGCAATGTCAAAAAGGAAGAGAACGGAGCGTTTAAACGTAATCCATACGGAGAACCTGCCTCTCCCAACTTTCCGGGCTATGACGAAGACTATTACCGAAGTATTGTCCAAAGCGCCGGTGAGCGGCTGAAGGTCAGGTAGGGATTATACATTTGAAATTGTTCTTTATTGTTTTTTTGTAGTAATTATCACTACCCCGTTTTTGCCTTTTTCACCATACGTATTGACGGCTGATTGTTCTTTGAGGATTGATATTGATTCAATATTATCAGGAAGCAGGCTTTCAATATTGTCGGTCTCTTTGCCATCAACGATATATAAAGGAGGGTTAACTTTTACCGATTGATAATGTTTGGTGGTGATAAGTATCACGCCATTTTTGCCTTTTTCACCATACGTACTGACGGCTGATTGGTCTTTGAGGACTGATATTGATTCGATGTTTTCAGGAAGCAGGCTTTCAATACTGTCGGTCTCTTTTCCATCTACAATATATAGAGGGTTTGTTGTCTGTTTTTGCAACACCGGATCTTGTGGAACCGGTTCATTCATTTCATTCATTATCGGATTTTCCTGTGATTCCTGAAAAAAATAATCACTTTCATGCGCTGTAAATAAAATGACAGATTCATTTACAGTAAGTTCGTTCACTTGGTTTCCGGCAAAGGCATACACTGAAAGTATGCCAAACGGGAGCAACAATAAGAGCTTCAACCGTGCCCATTGGTTTGATTTTTCTTTTAACATCATCGTAATACGTTTTTTAATTTTACTGTGATTAAAACTGTTGGCCAGCGTGTAGGAGTTTGGGCCAACAGCTTTTTTGACTAATAATAATTGATTTTTTTATAAGCGGGAGGCAGAAACAAACGGCGACTCCTGTCAACAATGTAAAACGATTGAAACGGAAAAAAGTTTCTTTCGACAGGAACGCTTTTGTACATACATAGAAGAAAATAAGACAAATCCCTGATTTTAGTAGATATATCAAAAAATGTTCCATCTAATTCTATTGGTTTTTGATTTGTCGAATCAATTCCTGTAACTCATCAACCGATAACTTCTCTTCTTTAATCAAGGTAGAGACCACACGTTGATAGGAACTGTCAAAATATTTATCGACCACATGGTTTAATGAAGCCTTTCGGTAGTCATCCTCCGAAACAAGCGCATAGTATTGATGCGTATTCCCGTACGTCTTATATCCGATATATCCCTTGTCTTCAAGTGTTCGGACAATCGTTGATAACGTATTGTAGTGAGGCTTAGGTTCATGTTGTAGTTCGAGTAATTCACGAACAAACATAGGGCCTTCGCGCCAAAAATAACTGAGTATTTCTTCTTCTTTATGTGTTAATTTTCTCATGATTGCCTGTTGATTCATTTTCTTTTCTATTCTCGCGACAAAGATAACTACAAAAATCAGTAATGCAACTATAAAATGTAGTAGATTTGAAAATTTAAGATTATTTAACTATTGAAGGCCCCTTTGATTACTCTTATTTCCAACTTGAATGACTATTTTTGCATAAATTTTCGGATCATGTTACAAACTGTTTATGCCCATTTGATCGCTAAGTCGCTTTCAATCGATGAGAAGCCGGTTAGCCGAACCGTCAAACTGTTGGACGAAGGCGCTACCATTCCATTTATCAGTCGTTACCGGAAAGAAGCGACGGGAGGTCTCGATGAAATCGTTATCGGATCAATCAAACAGTTGTACGAAAAGCTATGTGAGTTGGCGAAGCGGAAAGAAACGATTATCCATACGATTGAAGAACAGGAAAAAATGACGCCTGAATTGAAAAAACGGATTGAGGATTGTTGGGACAGTGTCGAATTGGAAGATATCTACCTGCCGTTCAAGCCCAAGAAGCAAACACGTGCCGAGATTGCGCGTAAAAAAGGATTGGAATCGTTAGCCAAAATAATAATGGTACAGAACGACCAGGATGTCTATCGGAAAGCAGAAAAGTTTATTAGCGAAGATGTGCCGGACACCGAAGCTGCCCTGCAAGGGGCACGTGATATTATTGCCGAATGGGTGAATGAGAATGAACCGGCGCGTAATGCGATACGTAATATTTTCCGTCGCGAAGCTGTTATCACATCCAAAGTCATCAAAGGCAAAGAAGAAGAAGGCGCCAAGTACCGTGATTATTTCGATTTTGAAGAGCCGTTATCAAGATGTTATTCGCATCGCTTGCTGGCCATGCGCAGGGGAGAGGCCGAAGAAATCCTTCGTGTCGCTATTTCGCCCGATACGGAACGGTGTTTGGAGGTACTGTGTCGCAAATTTGTCAAGGGGCGAACCCAATCGTCCGAACAAGTCGAAATGGCTGTGAAAGACAGCTTTAAACGGCTTTTGAAACCTGCCATCGAAACAGAGTTTGCATCGCTCTCCAAAGAAAAAGCCGATACGATGGCTATTAAAGTTTTTACAGACAATCTCAGGCAGTTGTTGCTTGCTCCTCCTCTCGGCCAAAAACGGGTTTTGGGTATCGACCCCGGTTTTCGTACAGGATGTAAATTGGTTTGTCTTGATGCACAGGGGATGTTGCTGCATAACGAAACCATTTATCCGCACCCGCCTAACAACGATAAAATCAAAGCAGGCCATAAAGTAGTGACGCTTGTAAACGCGTATGCCATTGATGCCATAGCGATTGGAAACGGTACGGCAAGTCGCGAAACGGAAGATTTTATCACCAATCAACGGTATGATCGAAAGGTACAGGTGTATGTGGTCAGTGAAGATGGTGCATCGATCTATTCGGCATCAAAAATTGCACGCGAGGAATTTCCGGAATACGATGTGACGGTTCGAGGGGCGGTCAGCATCGGTCGGCGACTGATGGATCCATTGGCCGAGTTGGTGAAAATAGAACCCAAATCTATCGGTGTGGGACAGTATCAACACGATGTAAACCAGACCGAATTGAAAAAATCGCTTGATCAAACCGTAGAAAGCTGTGTGAACCGCGTGGGCGTAAACCTGAATACGGCCGGTAAACATTTATTAATGTATATATCAGGATTAGGCCCTGCATTGGCGCAAAACATTGTCGATTACCGCACCCAAAATGGGCCTTTCAAAAGCCGCAAGGAATTGTTGAAAGTACCGCGTCTGGGTGAAAAGGCTTTCGAACAGGCGGCAGGATTCCTCCGGATACCTGATGCGGACAATCCGTTGGATAACTCGGCTGTGCATCCCGAAAGTTATGGAATTGTGGAAACGATGGCCAAAGACCTGGATTGTGATGTTTCCGAATTAATCGACAACAAAGCGTTGAAAAAGAAACTCAGACTTGAAGAATACATGAACGAAAAAACCGGCATGCCCACCTTGCTGGATATTATGGAAGAATTGGATAAACCGGGACGCGATCCCCGGCAGGGCATCAAAGTCTTTGAATTCGACCCGACTGTATACACCATCCACGACCTGAAAGAAGGTCAGGTTTTACCCGGTATTGTCAACAATATCACAAATTTCGGCTGCTTTGTAGATATCGGAATCAAGGAAAAAGGATTGGTGCATATTTCTGAAATGGCAGACCGTTTTATCTCCAATCCCACCGAAATTGTGACCATTCATCAACATGTTCAAGTCAAAGTGTTGCGCATCGATATGGAAAGAAAAAGAATACAATTGAGTATGAAATTATAAATATATCGGTTATAATTAAAATTATTCTTATATTTGTGCGTTTTTAATGCTAAAATAAAAAAGTATGAACAGATATTTACTCTTTGGCGTAGCATTTACATGGTTGATTAGCTCGTGTACCGTTGAAATCACCCAAATTCAACCCGTATACATTGATTCCATCGCCATCACACACGTAATCAATGAAATCACCATTGGACAGGAACATTCGTTCGGGACTACATATTCACCTTATGAGGCGGATACCCCCCCTGTATTTTCATGGAGTTCATCAAACACATCAGTTGCTACTATTGATCAGAATGGTTTGTTGACAGCATTAGATGAAGGTGAGGTGGATGTCACGCTGACTGCTGTTGTGCCTCGTAAAAATGGTACGGTAGAATTGTCGGATCGGATAACAATTACCGTAAATGCGGTTCAATTAGAGAGAATCGCTTTAAACAGAGATTATTTGGAGCTATTAAATGGTACATCAGCCACATTAACAGTTACCTTCATACCTGAAAATGTCAAACCTCCGGAAATCGAATGGTTGTCGAGCAATGAAGCGGTGGTTACGGTTGTCGATGGTGTAGTTACTGCCCATAGTGCAGACAATGCGATCATTACGGCTAAGGTGAAGGGCAGTAATATACAAGCATCATGTAGCGTAAAAGTAAATCCGATCGTACTGTCAAGCATCCGGTTCGAACAAACAGATACCATCAAATTGGAAATCGGTGCTACGGCAGCTACAACGTTGATTTTTGAGCCTGAAAATGCGGAAAATAAAAATGTCATTTATTCGTCATCCAATCCGGCCATCGCAACGGTTTCGGCCAATGGCGTTATTACAGCCTTATCCAATGGGCCGACAGGGCCGGGGCAAGTTACCATCACAGCTACTTCCGATGTTGGAGGACTTAAAGCTACCTGCCAGGTGAAAGTATTTTCTATTCCAGATCTGGTCACTGTCTCGGTTGAAAAATTAGATTTTGTGATTACAACTAATGGTTCAAGTGGTACTATTATACCTACATTGCATAATGATAGTTCCAAACCAATTAAAATCATACGTTTCAGGTTATTGGATCGCTTTAACAGTTACACTACAAGTATTCTGATAAACGAGACGCTCAATGCGTATGATAGTTATCCCGTCAATCAGGAGGTGGTTTTTAAATTTGTTGATACGCCACGGGCTGAATTTACCATCGAATTTGAAGGCCAGGAATATCGGAGAAATATCTTGATTACACCATAAAATCAGTTATTCAATTATTCAATTTACGTCTCCGTTCATCGGCATTTGTAATGCCGATGGTGTGAGTGTAGGCATTTGTAATGCCGTTGCTCCTCCTCGTTTCCTAACGGAAAAAAAACATGGAACATCAATGGCGGATTATAAATCCTTATATTCAAGACATTTGGATTGCAAATCCAAATAGACGAAGCGAAAAATCAGTTATTCAGTTATTCAATTATTCAATTTACGTCTGTTGAAAATCTCTGCCGGACTATTAAAATCCTTGTTAAACATCAGGCCAACGCCCTGTCGTGTTTGTGCTTTAATATTATAACGGTACATATCATTGGCATGATTATAGGCTTTCAGCCGAATCTCACCACTTGGATTCAGTTTATATTCCAAATCAAATTCACCGATAAAGGCATTCGTATAGTTGAAGTTATTCTTATATCCGAAATTTCCGTTGAAAATCAGTCGGTTATCTAATAACTGACTGGACAATAACATTTCAACTTCGGTATCCGTTATGCCATCCTGTCTAGAACGGATATTGGCGCCGATTTGTACCTTATCCGTCAGACTGTTCAGCAGGTAAGACAGTTGGGCTGAAAGCGCAGAAGAGGCAACCCTGCTAAATTCGTTCGTATAAACGCCCTCCGAATAATCAGGTGTATAAAACCTGTTGAGAACCAATAAATAAATGACCTGGCGCATCATCATTTCGTCCGAATTAATCACTGATTTGACTTGTCGTTCCAATTCGGTCGATGAATTGGGGAATTTCAGGTCGAACGAGATATCGGGAGTTTGCAACCGTCCGTTCAGGTTCAGTATGCAATTGACAGGCACACTTGTACGGACTGCCTCTTTCACTAAACGATAATCTAAATCTTCTACATTGGCAGTCAGGAAATACACAGCATTCAGATCGAGCATGGCTTCCATCGGGTCGCCACTGAAATCAACACGGCTTCCGTCGCCTAACTGAAAGTCTTTATGAATGAGTTGCTGCATACTGAAATTATATGTTCCGTTTCGGATGGTATACCCCCCAAACATGGCAAGCGCTGTTTTTGAGCCATAATCGATCCTGATATTCCCGCTTCCGTTTGCCTTGATTTTGTCGCCGCTTGACGGATCCATTACCAACTCGATATTGGCATCGGGCGTTACTTCCACCATGCAGTTGATCAGATAATCCGTATTATCGTCTTGGGAATTGTTATTCGTACCGGTCTGTGGATTACCTGTTAATTGTTCATTAGTCGTAGCTGCATCTCTGAATACAATGAAATCATAATTATCGACAGCACTATTATTCATAAAATTAAATCCGACAGCCGTTCCCGGATTGCTGCGCACATTAGCCTGAACAGTTAAATTTTTTTCTGTACCACTAATCTGGACACTTCCATCGCCATAGATTGTGCCATATATTTGAGGGTTGACTTTTTCGGGCGTATCATAAATCAACAAATTCCGGGTTAACATATTCACATTGATACCAAAATCCTTTAAAAATTGATGTGAGATTTCAAAATTCACGATTCCATCGTTGCCGTACTTATCATGGATTGTCATGTTTGTTCCTTGAATCGACGTCGGATAGACAAAGATGGTATCTGAAAAGGTGTAATCGGTATGCAGGAAATCTACGCCAATCCGTCCGTCGGCCACAAATACTTTCCCTTCGAAGGTAAGTTTACTGAAAGAACCGCCTAAATGAAGTTTCCCGTAGCCCCGTCCTTCGATTATCTCGCTAAACGCATCAACATAAGGATGAAGTAATGCGAGGTCGATATCGGTGGCGTCAAAGTAGAGTGACAGCCCTTGTTTTTCGCCCATCGGATAAATATATCCGTTTACATCCGTCCAGATCGTATCATTTTTGTATATTGTTCCCAGCAACAAAATCCCTTCCTCCTCATTATCCCACTCACTGAAAAGATTTAATTTCCCCTGTATGACCTGATTAAATGAAAAATTCTGTATTTCCAGATCTGTGTTCAGGATACGGCTTCCGAACAAATCGGTTAAATATACCATGCCGGTTGCCCTACCACCGAACTTGAGTGCATTGATACTAATGATATCGAAGATATAACTGAGTTCGAGGTCGTTAAGCTCAACCAACAAACTCTCTCCCGGATTTTTGGCTGAAACCGTTCCGTTGATACGCATAAATTGGTCTTGTTTAGAGAGATAAAAGTTATCGACAAACGTGTTACCATCCAAAATTGTAATTGAAGCGGGTTCTAATGTCCAAATAGAGTCTTTAATAATCATTTCAGTCGGATTTAATGTAATCTCAGTCCGCAGTTTTTGTTTGCTGTCCGATTCATTTTCGGCAACAAAAAGGGTAGACGTTGAAAAGTTGAGGTTGAAACTCTTATCCCGGTCGTTTTCGATTGAAATCAGCGCCTGAATACAATCATCGATTCCATCGGCATTAAGTTTAATCCGATTATGCGAATTGTTTTTATGTAAATGATTTAAATCGGCTTGTAGTTGAATCTTATCTTGTTGATTATCAAACACAATATTACAAGGCTCTAACATTGCATTTCCGATTTTGATTTGAGGGAATTTGGCTTCGAATTTGAACTGATTATCCTGATTATTGTAATGACCTGTAATTTCACCCTCTTGCAGCACTGTAACGGGGAGTTTCAATGTATTTGATAACGCTTCGGTATTCAAGATATTCATATTCAGGGAGAAAACATTTTCCTGCATGGGATTATTCTCCTGTAATATAGCTGAAAGGGAAGGCAGATAGCGTTTACTTGTTTGCAGCATGGAAGATAACAGCGTGGAAAACGAATAAGCGCCTGTTATCTCGCCGTTCAGCCAATCCGACTGTATGGATAATGTCCTTCCACCGGCATCACCTTCCGTTTTGAGTTGGAACAGTTTCATCGTAAAACTGTCCGGTTGGGTATAAAATGTAAGATTATCCACCTGAATCTGTCCCTCAAAATTATCAAGGGTGTTACCTGTGAAATCGGCGCCAATGTTCAATGAAATTTGCGGGTTGATATACCGGTCTGTCAGAAACAGTTTGTCGGGTTTAAAACCTGACAAACTGGCCGCAAAATTAAACACCGCCTGTTGTCCGTTATTCCTGAATAGTCCGTTGGCTAACAGTTTGCCGTTCGGGTCATCTATTTGAATGGAACCGTTAAATTCATTCTCGCGGAATCCGCCGGAAATCAATATATGTTCATACCGGTATTTGTTGTAATCAAAGTCCTGGATATCTGCCTGTATCTCGCCCGAAAACGAACCGTTTACGGGACGCGAAGCATCTATATCTACATTGAAACGAACTGAACCATAAGGATTTTCTTCATCAAGTAAGCGTGAAATCAACAATTCCGTAGAAGATACCTGGCCGTTCAAAAAGAAAGCTTTATTCGCCGCTTGCTGATGCCCGAACAACATATCCATTTCGAGCGCTCCGATATCGGATGTGAGGTTGCCGTAGGCAACCAAATGGTCTGAAAACCCGGAGATCTCCCCTGTAAAATGTAAATCTCCTAACTGCTTGACTGCTTGAGGCAAGGGAGTGTGTTGCTCCTGCAAACCATTCACGATTTTATCTAATCCGTCTGAAGTCAAGTGCATATTGACTTTTCCGAATACATACATTGCATCGGGCGACATCATCCCTTTCAGGTTCATCATTCCTGAGACCGACATAGCTCCATTTTGTTGAATGACCAATTCATCCAACGATAAATCATTGATAAAACCTGATACTTTGGCCGATAATTGAATGATATCCGGAAAACGCTGTAAGGCAGGGATAAACGCCGAAAAGTCTTTCAGGCTGATCTGGGATGGAGTAATTTGCAGAGAGACAGGAGCATCGTAAGTTATGCCCGACAAGCTATCCAACTCATCCAACCTGATAGATGCCTGGTCGAGTGATAGCCGCGTACGGGGTAACCGGATATCCAAAGCTGTCATGGAAATGCTGTCTTTGTTTCCTGCTAAGCTCATCGACATTTTATCTAACCTGAATCCCGATTGTTCGTCAAAACTTAACTTACTGATATGGGCATTGATACTGTCTTTGTTAAACGCTTTTATTGCTATTGTCCCATTCAGGTTTTGGATTTGGATATGTTTCGAGTCGAATGATTCATGGTTCACGGGTGCATTAGCCATATCATATCGAATATTGCCGCGACGAATGGCAATCGAATTGATTTGCAGGTCGATATCCGATTGCTTTGTTGAATCTTGGGCCGAAAAGGCATCAAGCACAAATTGCAGATTCAAGATGCCGTCGGGCGTATCTTTGTTGAGATTTAGGGTGAATCCGAATAATCTGACATTGGTAAAAACCCATTTGTGTTGAAAAAAAGGTAACAGTTTGAATCCGACCGATATATAATCGGAAGCAAACAATAATTCTCCGTCCTGGTCATCCAAAGAAACATTCTTCAATACCAAACGGTTCAACCAATCGATATCGACATGCCCTACGTTGACCGGTATATTCAATTTTTCCGATAGCTTTTTGCTTACATCGGCTGTAATCTTTTCCTGGACAGCCGGAATCTGTAAAACAAACGCCGGAAATACATAAAAAACCCATCCCGTAACAAGTAAGGTAATAACTATGTATTTTAAAACCCTGATGACTTCTTAAAAATAACTCCACAAAATTAATCATAATTGCGATAGTTTTTGTTCTTTTGCATTTTATTTTATTCAACTGTGTGTTTTTTTACATTCTATTGAATTATAAAACGATGAATATAAACATATTAGGGATTGAAACTTCATGCGATGACACAGCTGCGGCAGTCATACGCGACGGTGTGTTGCTGTCGAATATCATTGCCGGCCAGGCCGTCCACGAAGCTTTTGGTGGCGTAGTACCCGAATTGGCATCGCGTGCACACCAGCAAAATATCATTCCTGTTGTGTCCGAAGCCATCAGACAAGCCGGTATCAACAAATCGGAAGTAAACGCGATCGCGTTTACCCGGGGACCCGGCTTGTTGGGTTCGTTGTTGGTAGGTGTGTCGTTTGCCAAAGGGTTGGCTGCCTCTTTACAAATTCCGATGATTGAAGTGAATCATTTACAGGCGCATGTCCTGGCTCATTTTATTAAAAGTCGTCCCGAAGATCATTCACTTCCTGTATTTCCGTTCCTTTGTTTGCTTGTTTCAGGAGGCAACTCCCAAATCATCAAGGTCAACGCATATCAGGATATGGAAGTAATAGGCCAGACGATTGACGATGCAGCCGGCGAAGCATTCGACAAATGTGCCAAAGTAATGGGATTGGGTTATCCGGGAGGGCCGATAGTCAATCGATTGGCCAACGAAGGTAATCCCCATGCCTTTAAATTCAGCAAACCGCATATCACAGGGTATGATTACAGTTTCAGTGGACTGAAAACATCGTTTTTATATACCTTACGCGATGCGTTGAAGGATGAACCCGACTTTATTGCGCGTCATAAGGCTGATTTATGCGCATCATTACAGGCAACGGTAGTCGATATCCTGATGGATAAATTGCGCAAGGCGGCCAAAGACCTGGGAATACAAGAGATTGCATTAGCCGGAGGTGTATCGGCCAATTCCGGTTTACGCGATGCTTTTCACGACCATGCCGAAAGGTTGGGATGGAACATCTACCTTCCACCCAACGCTTTTACAACAGACAATGCGGCGATGGTAGCCATGGCCGGCTATTTTAAATACCTGAACCGTGATTTTTGTTCCATGGATGCTGTTCCGTTTGCGAGGGTACGGATATAATTTAAAAATTTAAAGATTTAACAATTAAAAGATTCAAGAATTTGAAGATTTAAAGGAAACTGAATTTTTCAAAGATTGTTGTATGTTAATAAATAAAGTTATATCTTTGCATGAGTTAGTGTGTAGAAGTTTAGCTAATAATTTACTAATTGATTAAAAAAATGAACTTTAAAGGGACAATAATCTTAAAAAAAGAAGATGATTGGTTTGTTGCAACCTGTCTTGAAAATAATATCGCATCGCAGGGGAAAACCATTGATGAAGCAACCGAAAACTTAAAAGAAGCAATCGCATTATATTATGAAGATGAAACAGAAGAAAAAATACTGTTACCTTACGATCAAGTTTACATAACCTCATTAGAAATGGCATTATAAATGAAATACCCCATACTGAAACCTAATGAAATTATTTCAGCATTATCCAAAAAAGGTTTTTATTTCAAAAGTAGAAAAGGCAGTCATGCAAAATACACAAATGGAAACCTTATTGTAATTATTCCAATGCATGATACAATAGCTCGAGGGACGTTAAAAAGCATATTATTGCAAGCAAATGTAGAGTTGAAAGAGTTTTTAACTTTGTTGTAATTTTATTGTATTCAAATAATCAATTATTCAGTTATTCAATTATTCAGTTATTATATTTTATGGACGTAGCTATTATTACAATAGGTGATGAATTATTGATAGGCCAGGTGGTTGATACTAACTCGGCATGGATAGGTAAATTGTTGAATGATAATGGATTTAAGGTCGTACATAAAACTGCGGTCGGTGACATTGAATCCGATATAATCTCCGCAATTAGTGCGGCGATTAAAAAAGCGCCACTCATCTTGATGACGGGCGGATTGGGACCGACAAAAGATGATATAACCCAACGCACACTTTGTCGATATTACGGTTGCACGCTGCATTTTTCGGAAGAAACGTATCAAAATATAGAGCGAATATTTATAAACAGGAGTCATGCCATGAACGAATTGAACCGCAATCAGGCCATGGTACCGGATAATTGTCTGATTATCCAAAACCGTGCCGGTACGGCGCCATGTACATGGTTTGAGCGTGATGGTCATATCCTTATTTCGATGCCCGGTGTACCATCAGAGATGAAGTGGCTGATGACAAACGAAATATTACCCCGCTTACAACAACGTTTTCAGCAAGATGTATTTATCCGACACCAGACTTTCTGGGTAACGGGCTATTCCGAATCGGCTTTAGCGATCAAATTATCGGATTTTGAAAATAACCTGCCTTCATTTGTAAAATTAGCCTATTTACCTCAATTAGGTTTGATGCGACTGCGCCTTTCCGCCTATGCGAATAACGAAAAAGAAACGGAAAAAACAATCGGTTTGCTTTGCCGGCAATTAGAGGATTTGTTGGGTACGCATATTCTGGCCAAAGAAGATAACAATCCTGAAGTCCTTGCCGGCGTGAAACTTCGCAGTTTGGGACAGACAATCGGTACGGCAGAAAGCTGTACAGGCGGTTCGATTGCTGCTTTACTTACTTCTGTTGCAGGAAGTTCCGATTATTTTGCAGGTAGTATTGTGGCGTATTCCAATTCGGTCAAACAGTCGGTTCTTGGCGTTTCCGAAAGCGACCTGATCCGGTATGGCGCTGTAAGCCAACAAGTCGTAGAGCAAATGGCGCAAGGAGCGCTTCGGGTATTGGGATGCGACTGGACAATTGCCACCTCAGGGATTGCCGGTCCCGGAGGAGGCACTCCCGAAAAACCTGTCGGGACAATATGGATAGCTATAGCTAACAGAAACAAGACAATATCAAAACAGTACTGTTTCAATACAACCCGCGAACAAAATGTCCAACGCACAGTTATGATGGCATTGGCGCTTTTGTTGGAAGAACTGAATGATAAAATACAATTAAACTGATTATACGATGGATTTATTCAAACAACCAGCAATCACCTGTTTTCTGCCTTACGGTAATGCCGAAGATATGGCAATTACTGTAAATGAACTAAGAAATTGCAAACAAATAGGCAACATCTTCATCCTACATCCCCCCATTGTAGAGACGGGGCACGCCCCGTCTCTACATGATGGTTGTCAACTGTTGCCGGCAGGATCTTTGCAGCAAACCCAAACATGGAAAACGCTTGTGACACATATCGATACGCCTTATACATTGTTATTTACACAAGTTTCGCCGATACGGTTAGGCGCTTACGCCATCGAACGGATGCTGCAAGTCGTCACCGACACCAATGCCGGTATGGTGTATGCCGACCGGTACAAACTCAAAGACGGCGTTTTACAGCCACATCCTGTCAATGACTATCAGGAAGGGAGTTTGCGGGATGATTTCGACTTCGGTGCATTGTTGTTATTCCGTTCTTCGACATTGAAAGATGCTGTGAACGCGATGGACACCAGTTACCAATCGGCTGCCCTGTACGATTTGCGCTTAAAAGTCGCCCAACGGAAATCCCTGTTTCATCTGCAGGAATATCTGTATACGGAAATGGAAACAGATTCACGCAGATCGGGTGAGAAACTTTTTGATTATGTCGACCCCAAGAACCGGCAAGTGCAAATCGAAATGGAACAGGTTTGTACGCGTCACCTGAAAGATGTCGGCGCCTGGTTAAAACCTGAATTTACGCCGGTTGATTTTTCGATAGCATCGTTTCCCGTCGAAGCGACTGTGGTGATTCCGGTACGCAACCGTGAGAAAACCATCAACGACGCCATCCAATCGGTATTGATGCAGGAGACCCGTTTTCCGTTTAATGTGATTGTCGTCGACAACCATTCCACAGATCATACGACAGAGATACTGCGTGAGATAACAGCCCTCGACCGGCGGTTGATTCATCATATTCCCGAAAGAAACGATCTGGGCATCGGCGGTTGCTGGAATGAAGCCATCCAACATCCACAGTGCGGAAAATTCGCTATTCAGTTGGACAGCGACGACTTATATATCGACAAAAACGTTGTACAGACGATTGTCGACGCCTTCTACGAACAACATTGTGCCATGATGGTCGGAACCTATCAAATGGTTAACTTCCAATTGGAAAAAATCCCGCCCGGAATCATCGACCATAAGGAATGGACGCCCGACAACGGACGAAACAACGCACTTCGTATCAACGGATTGGGAGCGCCCCGCGCATTTTACACCCCCATCTTGCGCGAAATATTATTCCCGAACACAAGTTATGGTGAAGATTATGCCGTCGGGCTGGCTATTTCAAGGAATTATCAGATCGGACGAATCTATCAACCGTTATATTTGTGCCGTCGTTGGGAGGGCAATTCGGATGCTGCATTGGATGTGAATAAACAAAATGCTTATAATCAATATAAAGACAGTATCCGAACGATTGAATTGCTTGCCAGAAAGATCCAAAATCAAAGCGAGACCAACTAAAAAAATCAACTGACCGAATGAAATCCGCATGCAATAACTTACAGCAAACCGTATGAACATGTAGCGGATTCCATTATACCTTTTAAAACAAATTACGCACAGATGAAAGATTTTGTATCAAAAAGAACTTCGCCCTGGGCATGGATTCCTTCACTCTATGTAGCCCAAGGGTTGCCTTACGTTGCCGTGATGACTATTTCCGTTATCATGTACAAGCGAATGGATATTTCCAATACAGATATTGCATTATATACGAGTTGGTTATATCTTCCATGGGTGATCAAACCTTTTTGGAGTCCTTTCGTTGATATCCTGAAAACAAAACGCTGGTGGATCTTCACCATGCAGTTATTGATTGGTGCTGGATTTGCCGGCATTGCGTTTATGGTTCCATTACCTCTCTTTTTTCAAGGTACGCTTGCCTTTTTCTGGTTATTGGCTTTCAGTTCGGCTACGCACGATATCGCAGCCGACGGTTTTTATATGCTTGGGTTGGAGCCGAACCAACAAGCCATGTTTGTCGGTATCCGGAGCACGTTTTATCGCATTGCAACTATTTTAGGGCAGGGCGTATTGATTATGCTGGCAGGGTATCTCGAACGGGTGACGGGTACCATCCAGTTTGCCTGGTCAATCACCTTTTTTGTGTTAGCCGGTTTGTTTATCGTGTTCAGTTTTTATCACCGTTTCTTTTTGCCCAAACCGGCGTCGGATGCTCCCAATCCGGAGTTGAATGTCAGTGATGTGATGAAGGAGTTCAGAGAGACATTTGTTTCTTTTTTCAGCAAACCGCATATAACGACGGCTTTGTTTTTTATGCTCACTTTCCGTTTTTCCGAAGCGCAATTGGTGAAACTGATCAATCCGTTTCTACTTGACCCCATCGAAAGAGGTGGTTTGGGGTTAAATACGCAAACAGTTGGCTTTGTGTACGGTACAATGGGGATATTAGGATTGACTGCAGGCGGGATTATCGGAGGAATCGCCGCTTCCTACGGAGGTCTGAAAAAGTGGATTTGGCCGATGACACTCAGCGTGTTGCTCTTATCGGCCACCTACCTTTACCTGAGTTATACGCAAACAGGTAATTTGTTCATAATCAATGTCTGTGTCGTTGTTGAGCAGTTCGGTTACGGTTTCGGATTCACCGCTTATATGTTGTACCTGATGTATTTCTCCGACGGTCGCCACAAAACAGCCCATTATGCGATATGCACCGGTTTTATGGCTTTGGGCATGATGATTCCGGGTATGTTTGCCGGCTGGCTGCAGGAACAATTAGGCTACAACCATTTCTTCGGTTGGATCATGATTTGTAGTATCATCCCCATCATTGCCGTCTCCCTCCTCAAAATCGATCCTGAATTTGGACGAAAAAAGAGATAAAGAATATGGTGATGAAAACGCAACGATTGATAGTCTTCATTTTGTTTGTTCTGCTTTCTTGTCATAGGAATGAAGGCAAAGGTGATTTGGCCGTATTGAATGATGTGGTTGAAAGTGTTCGGTTACAGTATGTTCCCGACAGGCGCGATGATGTATATGATATCTCCATTTCGCTCCACGAAGGAAAACCGGTCATCAAAGGAGTGACTTCGGTGGCGGAAGCGAAAATC
>JGI24702J35022_10000343_pt1 | contig 27533 bp, 21 predicted proteins | sample TergutTh196P4_FD_35022 | JGI IMG/M metagenome (IMG submission 35022)
CGACTGTATAATCCGTTCTCCGGCCTAAGAGAGTAAATATTTCAATCCACGCGCCCCGCGCGGGGCGCGACATTGAGAAAACTCCCAGGTGCTTTCTCCTGAGGCATTTCAATCCACGCGCCCCGCGCGGGGCGCGACACGACCGTCGTTTCTTCATTTTCTTTTAACGTAATTTCAATCCACGCGCCCCGCGCGGGGCGCGACAACAAACTTATGTATAATTCCTTATAAAAATACTTTGAAGTTATGCAATTTGTCTGATGCTAACCTGTTTATGCTTGTGAGCTACCTGCTAATATATACGGACAATCGAAAATTCCATACTTTTGCAGGTGCGAAGGATACGGTGAAAATATGATCGCTTCCCTTTCGCATAGCTAAACTATTAACGGTTCTTTCACATCATAGGATGGCTTTATGCCAAAATGCTCCACCTTCCTACGTCCTTCGTTTCCCAAGATATAAAACCGCAAGCTGTCCGACTTAATATCAATAATCTTTAGTAGCCTATCCTTAACCAACAAAAGTTTCCCAGCGTCAACCTCACATTCAAATACAGAATTTTGAACCCGTTGGCCATAATCCTCACACGCTTTTGCCACTCTGCGAAGTCGTTTTCGGCCTTCAGGGGTTTCCGTGTTTACATCGTATGTAATCAATACCAACATGTTGTCGCCTCACTTCCACAAAAAGGGCGGGTACTCGTCAAGGTCGCCGCGCAAAAACCGCGCCAACAGCAATGACTGTGCGTGGGGCACAAGACCCCATTCGATTTTTTCTTTCAGGAACGGATGGACAATTTTCTCATTTTTACGCGTCTGCCATGCGGCAAGAACCGTCTTTCTTGCATTGTCTATCAGATAGACTGCGCCGTTTTCCCGTTTTTCGAAATCCCCTGCATTGACTTGGCGTGTATTGATTAGTGTAAGGACAAAACGATCTGCCAATGGCGCCCGGAGTTCTTCCATAATATCTAGCGCAAGAGAACGGCGCCCAGGCCGGTCTTTATGCATAAAACCTACAAAAGGATCTAGACCGACAGCGGACAATGCCGCTGATACCTCGTGTGACAATATTGTATAGATGAAGGATAGCAAAGCGTTCACATTATCCAGCGGCGGTCTGCGGTTTCGCTCACGGAAATAAAACGCTTCTTTGTTTTGCAAAATCAACTCATTAAATACCGAAAAATATTGTGAGGCGGCTTCCCCCTCAACACCCATTAGCGTCCCATATGTTTCCGCCGATTGAATACTTGGAATGGCGTCCGCCACAGATTGTCCCGCTCGTTTTATTCGCTCTACGTCTAATCGGTCGGCATGGTCGCGAGTTGCACGCTCTAAAACCCAACGACTGTTGTACAACTTACCGATAAGTATATTCTTTGCGACATCTAAACTCTGTGTTTCATCATCAGCCATGCGGTATTGCATCCTGCGCAAAACAACATTACCTTGAGTTTCGCCTCTCACATCAGCAATAAAGCGTCCATATGCCGTGCAAAAAGACAAGGCGACTCCTCTCTTAGCGCATTCGCCCATCAAAGCGGGACTTGCGCCGGTGTAGCCAAAGGTTACAACGCCCTCCAAGTTATGCAGCGGCACACGCAACAAGCTCTCATCGTCTTTTTTTACGACAACCGTCTCGCCCTCCAGCGCTAAATACGCCTCAGGCGTCGTGACATAAAGCGTGTTCAATAGCTTGCGCATAATAATTGTTCCTCCGGTACTCCGGCGCCAAAAAGCGCAGACCTGCTCAAAACTTATCTTCAAGAGCGTTTTGGATATAGGTGGAGACACGTCCTTCTTGCGGCATCTTGGGCAGACAAACGTCTTTCAAGGAACAGCTCGAACACGCTTTTTTCAGCTTTACACGCGGCGTGTAGCGGCGTTCGTAGTAATCACGCATTTCTGCAATGATTGCGCGTACCGTATCGCGTAAATTCGTGTTGAGCTCTACAATCTCACGCCTTTTTGTCTCTCCGTGATATATGAACGCCGTTTCGATTGGCAAACAAGCCAACATTTCTTCCAAGCACATAGCTTGGGCGCATAATTGATATTTGTCTGCGTCACAAGACTTTGATCCGCCCTTCTTATATTCAACCGGGCATGGCAGCCATAAACCCTCTCTCCCATGGAGCGTAACGCCATCGTTATCACGCCGGAACTCCACTACATCACAAGCTCCACGGACACCCAACACCCTGGAAAACACCGGCATATCCCGCGTAATAAGCAGATTTCCCCGTTTTTCAGATAGGGTTTTATCGTGGGCTCGAGTATGCAACAGATGACCAGAAATCGTATGCAGGTTGTCTGTCCATTGCTGCTCTATGTAGATGAGCGCCCACTGCCGCCGACAGAACGCAAAGTGTTGAATGCCGGAGATGAGTAGGGTATCGTCGTTTCTATCTTCCATCAAGCTCTTCTGTGGCAATGCCATCAAGCGCGGAAAGCGTGTATGTTCCATCCGGGTTTACAGTTAAACTCCGATGTACTTTTGCCGACGCCAGTACTTCATCAATATGCGTCCACCAAATGACTTTCAATACTTCCATACTTCCGCCGGGTCGCGACGATGATTCATCGTTCTCAAACATATGGCGCATCGCGTCTTTGAGTTTCTCGGCGTCGCCATCTGAAAATCCAGTTTTTTCTGCGAGTTGGCGGCTCATGCTTCCGAAAGTTACATAAACGCCGCGGTCAACACGATGCTTCATTCCCATTGTGTCACCGGATTTTTGAGATGGGTCTTTTTTGTTGGTGGTAAGGTTCACGCTTTTTGTGATTTGCAGGCTTGAAACATCAATCGGCTCGACGGAAAATGCGCTTTGAATGCTCACCGGTCCGCGGATGGATATGGAAGCGTTCGTTTCGTCTACACCGGCAAGTACCTGACCAAATGCGCGCACGTCAATCCACTTAGCGCAAGCGTCCTTTGCTTTTTCTGCGCTGTCTTTGGTTTTTGGAAGGTCGGCGGAATCATAACGATCCTTAATACTGCGGAAATCATCATTGCGATAATCGTCCGATTGCACAAGAATCGCTTCCCCGGCGTCGAGCAGACGGTTGCGTATTTTGCGCTTAATACACACGTCGGAAATCTCGCCAAAACCGTCGTAGTTAGTTCTTGGTCTGTTGCCGTTCAGTGGGTCGCCGTTTGGATTTGCATTTTTTACGCCGATAATGATTGCGAAGTCAATTTTCTTAGTCAGGTTCATTGGTTTCATCTCCCTCTGTATTTTTTGGTTGTAATGCTCTGCGCTGCAATGAATAGCCGAGCAAATATTTTCCGCCCAAAGGCTTGTCACTGAACTCATCATCAGTCTCGAACAAGCAGAGAATATCGTCAATTTGCCGCTGATACCACTCCGCTCCATTAAGCCGCTGTATGTATGGGTTTAGCTGATCAAAAATCAACCTCCACGTCCTAAGTGGTTTAGCTGCAAACGCTGACAAATACCTCACTGCATTCGTCGGGCGTTTGTCTGTATCGTCTTTGCCTGTTTGCAGATACCTTGCATGGCTTTCCAGCCTGTCGGCAATCGCAAGCAACCTGCCGAACAGATAGTCCCTGTCAGTGCGTTTTATATCCAATTCCATTGATATTCCCTCCCCTTTTCCAGTGTAATACTTACGAATGACAGCACAAGTGACGCCAATAGCGTTAATCCATTTTCTCTTATCCCATCCGCCGTCTTGCTTGCTAAACGAGAACGGGTTGCTCGCACGCGAAACAGCGGCAATTAACCAACCTCGATCAAGCGGCTCACCACAGAAAATGTGGGACAACAATCGTTCGCGGGCTTGCTTCTGGATTTTTTTGTAACCCTCGCCTTTTGGCTCCCCATACACTGCTGCAATAATCCTGTTGACGCTTGGAGCGGATATATACTCTCTTTTTTCGCGTCGGAACCGCCAACAGCAGGTTTCGTGCCAGTGAATAATGCTTTCAACATACTCGTCTGATTGAAGTTCCTGATAGAAAGTAACACCCATCCGTCCTGTGGTTGCGGCGTCTACCGCTATAATTGCAACGCGGCGTGACATATTTTTAAGGGAATCGGCGCCCCCTTTGCTGCTCAAGGCGTTACGCAGCTTGTTTGAGTAATCCGCCGCAATCTCTGTTTGGGCTTCTATTTGCTTATCGTCAGAGACGCTCTCGTATAAGCCTAATATGTCCTCTGTGTTCGCAAACGGATCCGGCTGCGCCGCGCCATCGTCTATCGCCCATGCGACAACGGCTTGCGTGTCGCATTTATATCCCTGCGTTGCTATCAGGTATTTTAGCATGGCATGGGCTTTGTGGCTTGCTTCCGAACTGATGGAGTTTGCTTGTTCCGCCTTGTTGAAACGCCCTTTATATGTGTAGTTTGTATTATCATTACAACTTACAAGTTTGGCGCCATATGTGGACATATTGATGCCTTTAGGATGTTTTTCCGCTGCCGGAGCAATATGACCTGTCACGTAACACAGTGTTTCTTCATGTTGCTGAGTTTCTTTACAATGCTTTATCCATGCTTCTGATACAGCTGTATCTTCCCATATATTAGGAGTTTGATCCCCCGGTATCTCCACGCGGAAACGTATAAATTGCTTGTCAAATTTGTCGGAAGTCGTATCGATTTCGTACCGCTGTAAATCGTCAACGATTGACCCGGTTATAATATAGGCATACACAGCCGAAACTTTTGGGTGGGAATCTTTCCAGGATTTGAGTAGTTCAATATACGCATTGTACTTCGTTTCGCTTGTTGCGAGATATCCTAATTGTTCATGCAGTGGATGTGGCGCTATGGAAACTGTCCGGCTTGTTTCTGATTTTACCGTGCATGGAATCATAATTTTCAGGGGAGACACTTCTGCACGACGAAATAAACCTTTTTCATCAAGCGCAATACAAATATTAGTTCCTGCCAGCATATGATTTCGCGGCAACAGGACATTCCCTTTTTCATCTACAACGCCGACAATCCCGGAAACCCTGTCGTATGTTTCTGTTAAATTCCTAAACCAGCTCAATGCTAAAATTCACTCCTTCCTCAAAATACTTAACGCGGGAATCTTTTTTGTACTCGCGTACCACTCGCCGTCGCTCAATAGCTGCCGGAGGGTCAAACACAATTATGCCGTCTGTCATGCACTGCCGCCAAAGTCTCACTCCGAGTTCATTGTTCCCGGTTTCATCCGGGTAGTCAAAACCATGGAACATCATACCGAAGTCAATGGAACCGTACTCATCGTAATATCCTGCGCCCTCCTCAAATGTACACGGTTCGATATACGCCTGGCATTCGCGCGCGCCGAGAAATACGTCGCGCCGCCCGCCTTGCCTGACACTGCGAAGCGCGATATTGTGATGTTTATTCTCATCGCAGTCAAATGCCAGTTCCGGACGTTGTTCATTCCATTCAAAATGCGCCAAAACCTGATATTCAACATCTCTGAGGTATGTGTAGTACGCAAGCTCGTTTCCGCCGCTTATTCTTAATGGGCGGATACCCTTGCTCTCGGTCTGAATTCGCTTCATGACGCGCACAGCATCGATAAACCAAATAAATGCAGGCTTCCAATAGATACTTTCGGTGATGCCCTTCAGCGCCTGATATGTTGGAGTTTGATAGCTAAATTTCTCGCCGCCAGGGCGTGTTATGGGATCAGAAAAAAGCGCATACCTGCCATAGACTTTGAATTGGATAGAATTTCGCCTTATTTCCATGCAATCACCTCATACGTATAAAAATTCGTGGGCGCCCTCAAAATCCACGCCGCGTTCCGCATTGTAGAATCCTCGGGCAAGTACGGTCAGTCCTTCTCGGTCATAAAGGGCGCCGCGTTCGGATAATTCGTCTATTTGATATTTATAAAGGGAAACGGAGTATTTCCCGAGTGCGCGTAATAGTCTTCGCCTTACCATAATGTTGCTCTCTTCGGTGAACTTTGAAACTATCTCTTCTGCATCCTCATAGGGAACTACAATGTCAGTTTGTCCCCGGTCGATGACATAAAACTCTTCAGCGGCGGAACGGATTGCAGAAAGAAGCGCAGGCGGCTTAACTCCCTTCTTGTCCTCCCGGGCTATATACGCGCCGCGTCCCCGTTTGTTATCGGACAGCAGGTCATAAATGCTACCGTTTATACTGCCGGCATTGCTGCCGGCTTTGATGCCGCCCTTACTACCGTTTGTACTACCGACTTTACAGCCGCCGCCATCGCGAGTCGGGTAATCCATAATTCTGCGCCGCTCGTGGAAATAGTACCGATAATACACATTTATATCGAGATTGCCCTCATCAAACAGGCGTTGTGTAATCTCGGCGCCGATTTTTATGTCCGGCAGTTTATCAAGATTTTGCCCCTTGATATTTACTACATAAACATTTTTCGCTTCACCGTATTCACCGTGGCGGTTGCACCTGCCCGCCGCTTGATACACACTGTCAAGCCCCGCAATATCGCGGATAACGCACTCCAGCGAAATATCAACGCCCGCTTCAATAAGTTGAGTTGAAATACATATGACGGATTCTTTAGCGTCAAGACGGCGGCGCAGCTCGGCAATCACGTTATCACGGTGAGCCGGGCACATATTGGTGCTGAGGTGCAATGCCGGCGCTCCGTGTTTTTTCAGTTCCTCATACAGCGACTTTGCCGCGCTTTTCGTGTTTACGATTATCAGCGTTGAGTTTACGTGTTTTCCCATAATAAACTCGGCTAATTGGGGATAAGCGTACCCGCCCGGCGTCAGTGCTTTCACGATATGATAAAGCTTTGGAGCAGCGCCGCATTTGGCGATTGATGGATTTGGAGAAAATATAATCGGTCGTTCAACCGTATCCAACAAAGGCTGTGTAGCCGTGCAGAGCAAAACCGTGCTTCCGCAGACGCGGTGCAAAAAATTCACTGCGCCATTGAAAAGATGCACACATTTTACGGGTAAGCTTTGAGCTTCATCGAAAATAATAACGCTGCGCGACATATTATGCAGTTTGCGGAGGTCGCTTCCTTTTGCGGAAAATATGCTTTCGAGGAATTGGATTTGTGTAGATAGAATAATTGGAGCATCCCACCGGTCTGTTTGCAATTTGAAATTTTCAGTACTATCGGGCATGAAGTTTGAATGGTGCTCTAAAACAACGTTTTCATCAGCATTTAGTACACGACGTATTTCGTTTGCAGTTTGGCTCAATATTGAAAGGTAGGGAATAATATATATAATTCTATCCATGCCGTGAATCCGAGCGTGTTCAAGGGCAAATCGCAGGCTGGAAAGCGTTTTGCCCCCTCCTGTCGGCGCTTCGAGCTTATATATCCCTATCTCACGCAACCCGGACTGTGCGCAAGCATCCGATATACTCTTCCTTAGTTGAGCCATCTCAGGTTGAACCATCTCCGGTTGAACCATCTCCGAATGTGTTTTAAACTCGGTGAGTTTGCGCTCAAGCGCTAAGAGCAACGCGTCCCAGTCGGGCATTTCACCTGAATAGCTTTCACCGCTTTCTGAAAACCAGGCTTCCAGACGATCGGCGTCAACAAGGCATGAGTAGGCAAGTTTTGTTAGCATAGACATACAGAACCATTTTTCTTTTGCCGGTACTGCGTCAAATATGGTGAGCAGCTCAGTTTTTAATTTGCTGATGTCAGCAGCCGGATATTCTACAGGCACAGACAACGCCTTAGCAGCCGCCAATTTTTCAAACAACGGCGTGCAGCCTTCAGGCGAAATGTTATCATAGAGATAACCGTGGTGTGATGCTATAATGTTTCCAATTATTTCAGCCACCTGTGGAAATGCTGCTGTTTCGGTGTAAGCGCGCTTCGCGCCAAAAATACTGTGATGGATTTTCCCGCGTTCGGCTTCATTGCCTCGCTCTAAATACTTTTGGAATTCAGACGTTACTTTACCAAAGTCATGCAAAAAACCTGAGATTCGCAAGAGTTCCGTTAGACCGAACTTGCCGCCAAACAGTGACGCAAGAACAGATACATTTTTTGCGTGTTCACATAGTAATTGACCTGGTCGCGCATATGCATCATTCCATCGGGTAGACTCCATAGTAGACTCCATAGCAGGCGCCATAGCATGCTCCATAGCAAACTCCTTAGTAGACTCCATTGTAGACTCCATAGCAGGCTCCATAGTAGGCTCAGGCGCCTTTCGAAATAGCCTTCTTCAAATAATGTGGTTAAGTTAGTTGTAGTTGAAGTAGTAGTAGTTGTTGTTGTTGTAGTTGAAGTAGTAGTAGTTGTTGTTGTTGTAGTTGAAGTAGTAGTAGTTGTTGTTGTTGTAGTTGAAGTAGTAGTAGTAGTTGTTGTTGTTGTTGTAGTTGAAGTAGTAGTAGTAGTAGTTGTTGTTGTTGTTGTTGTAGTTGAAGTAGTAGTAGTAGTTGTTGTTGTTGTTGTAGTTGAAGTAGTAGTAGTAGTTGTTGTTGTTGTAGTTGAAGTAGTAGTAGTAGTTGTTGTTGTTGTTGTTGTTGTTGTAGTTGAAGTAGTAGTAGTAGTAGTAGTTGTTGTTGTTGTTGTTGTTTGTTGTTGTTACAGATTCACATTCAGCAATAAAGGGACTTAAGACAACAGCGTCATTTTTATCTGATAAACTGTTACTTATATTATATCGTCGATAAGGTAGCTTTCTTTAACTGAAAGGACCGTGGAAATTCAGGTGCATGCGCAAAGGTAACCCAACAAAGACGAAGAATTGCAGAAAACTATTCGCGCAACAAAAAACCGCCGTCAGGCGGTTGTGGTGTTCAACTTAAACCATGTGAAGTTCTTGATATTCAATTTGAGGAAAACTTTGGGTTTTCTTTTATTCCGTGCTCCCTTACTATAGTGCCACACGCTTTGCAAAGTATCTCCATACTCCCATACTCTGTGTTGATGGGAAATAAGATATTCATAAGTCCCCACTACATTCCGGGCGCTTAATCATATCTACTTGTTCTGTTGATCCATCAAAAACTACATCAATTATATCGTCCCATATTACTTAATTTTTTTCAGCATAAGCAGCACGGGTAAAACAGTCCATATTTAACACATTTTCAACACATTTTCAACACATATTCCACAGCAGCCGCAACTTGCCAGGGCTTCTTGAATGATACTTTTGTCTAAATGCTTTGCAAGAAAAGAACCCACCGGGCTAAGCCAAATAACTGCAATGCCATACATAGAGGGTCATCTCCGAAGGAATCAAGAATCGTATTATATCTTATACTGTTGTGATAGATAAAAATTGTTGCGATAGATAAAAATAGATAAAAGTTGAACACTCACACTCCAAACAATTCAAACGTGTCAATATCTTCAATTACGCGCCCTGTTATTTGCCCCGCGTTCTTTAGCATGCTCTTCATCTTTTCATCCACTGATTTTTTTAACAGTTCGGCAAAATCAATATCCCTGAGCAGAAACAGCAACGTCGGGTCGCTGTCGAGGCGGGCGCCAACGCCGTATAAGGTTGCAGCGACATGCTTACACATGGACGCCCAATCAGGGCATGAACACTCGAAGCGGATTTCCCTCGGCGTCGGGAAAAGGCCGTCTCCCCTATTTGTAAACAGTTCCATCAGTTCTTGCGTAAATCTGCCCGAAATCAGATCCTCAAGGGTTTCGATCTTGCGGCTGCATTTATCGACTATTGTGATCCATTTATTTTCCTGCAACGGATCGATTTTAACAGAGACTTCGTAGGGTTTAACCTTTGTGCCCTGTACTAACGAGCGGACCTCTCCAGGCATAACTGACAAGTCGAGAACATACCCGCCCCGTACATATGTGCGCCCGCGTCCGATTCTGCTTGAATAGTCCGCATAACTCTCCAGATTTTTATTCCATGACTGAGCCCACCAGGAATTTGCTAACTTGCCTTCAATAGTTACAGGCTGGATGTCAGGATTCTTTTTGCGCAGCTTTTCTATTTGCTTTATTGGGTCAAGCGGCGCCTTCTTTGGCTTGTAACTATAGTAATTCCACATATCATTTAGCCTCCGTATCCAGTGTAAACAGATTAACAAGCTCCTTACTGCTCATCTCGGTGATCCAGTTTTCGCCGCTTTTCGCTATCAAATCGCTTGACAGCCTGAGTTTATCCTCGATCATTTTATCGATTTTTTCCTCAATCGTACCTGCTGTTATCATTTTGTGGACAAGAACATTTTTCTTCTGCCCGATCCTAAAGGCCCGGTCTGTCGCCTGGTTCTCCACTGCTGGGTTCCACCAGCGGTCAAAATGTATTACGTGGTTGGCGGCAGTCAGATTCAATCCCACCCCGCCCGCCTTGAGCGATAAAACCATAAACGGCACATATTCGTCTCCGTTAAATCTTTCGACAAGCTCCGAACGTTTATTTACCGGCGTTCCGCCATGCAGTATCAGGCCTTTCTTCCCAAATAGCGTTTCAAGATAATCGGACAGAGGCTCGCACATTTCGCGGAACTGAGTGAATACAAGCGTCCGCTCGCGCTTGTCACGTATTGTTTCGCACAGTTCCGCCAGAAGATGGAATTTGCCGCTGTGCGCTTGGTCAAACGCCTTCTGTCCAAGATAGTGGTCGGGATGATTACATATTTGTTTGAATTTCATTATGCCGGCAAGTACAACGCCCTTGCGCTCTATGCCGTCAACCGTTTCCAAAGACTCTTCAAGATCCTTAACAAGGGCGGAGTACAAGACTACCTGCTTTTTAGAAAGTGTGGCGTAGGCTTTCATTTCAACCTTATCGGGGAGATCTTTTATGATCGACTTATCTGTTTTAAGCCTCCTCATGATAAACGGGCTTATAACTCTACGCAACCTTGCATACGATTCGTCGCCCTGGATGCTTTTTGCGTAATTGGAGAATTCTTTCGATGTTCCCAACAGCCCCATATTCAGGAAATCAAAGAGCGACCATAAATCCGACAATCTATTCTCAACAGGCGTGCCTGTCAACGCTATATTAAACCTGGATGGAATAACCTTGATCGCCTTAGTCTGCTTAGTCCCGGGGTTTTTTATGGCCTGCGCCTCGTCAAGTATGACAATATCCCATGAATACTCCTTAAGCTCATCCAGTCGTGAGGCCATTCCGTATGTCGTGATAAAAACGTCAGCGTCGTCGAGCTTTATCGCTGTATTCTTCGCATGCAAAATGCTGTATCTCAACTTGGGGGCGAACCGGTCAATTTCCCTTTGCCAGTTGCCGATGAGCGAGGCGGGAATGATGAGCAGCGTTTTCGTTCGCGCGCCTGTTTCTGAGTCTGATTGCGCGCTCAAATTTGTCTTCGCGTTCGAACCTTTGCCTGAGTCCGTTTGCGGGCTCAAATCCGTTTTCGCGTCCGAACCCGCGCTCGAGCCCGCGCCTGAGTCCGTTTGTGGGCTCAAATCCGATTTCGTTTTCGAACCTGCGCTCAAGCCCGTTTTCGAGCCTGAGCCTGAGTCCATTTGCGCGCTCAAATCCGTTTTCACGTCCGAACCCGCGCTCGAGCCTGCTATTAATCTCAAGTTCAAGTCCGATACTGTTCGCAATTTGGATTCCGTTTTCGCATTCGGCGTCGAGTTTGTTTGCGATATTGATTCCGTTTTCGCACTTAACTTCGCGTTCGAACGCGATTTTGATTCCCCGTCGAGCCGCAGGTACTCCAAAAGTGCGATAACTTGAACGGTTTTCCCCAAACCCATGTCGTCGGCAAGCAACGCGCCGAATCCCAGCCCCTTCATTGATGCGAGCCAGTCGAGCCCGTCTTGTTGATAATGCCTCAGAGTTGCTTTAAAATCATCTCCCGCAACTATTCTCTGACGTTTGCCGTGGGCCCTCAAACTGTCCATGACGCCGCTTAACCATTGCCCGTTAGTCATTTCTACAATGTCGTCGGCAACCTTGCCGGACTCTGTATTGGCAAGCCCCATTTGTAAATGTATTGCTTCGGCAAAAGTCACTTCATCCGTCAAACCGCCAAACCGATCATAAGCCTCGAGCACTTCCCGCAGTTTTTCATGGTCAACCTCCACCCACTTTCCCTTCAGGAGAGATAATCCAGCCGTTTGGGAAATCAGGCGTTCCAGCTCGTCTCGGGTTATTTCCTCGCCGTCTATTGTTAGCGTCGGGGTAAATGACAATAATGCGTCAAGCCCAAGCTGAGAGGGCGGCTTTTCGCCAATGGATACCGACACCTTTATTGCATTGTATTTCTTTTTCCACCAGTCGGGCATACGGCACATAATGCCGCATGATTCATAAAGAGGAATTTCTTTGAGAAAAACGTACGCCTCCTCGGTTGTGAATCGCAGTGGGGAAAACAATTCCCCGCTCTCCACCAATTCGGATATAAAGTCGCTTCTCTCCGCCGCGCGGCTAACCGCGCCTAACAATTGAAGCAGTAATTCCTGATCGTCTTTGTATTCGCGCAGGGCGGCTCTCAGTGGAACGTGTTCAGCCTTATTCTGATCCGACGATTTTCTGCTGTATGTCGCCAGAAATGCAAAAGGGCACTCATCCTTACCGCGTGTTTCGACGAGATGAAAAAACACCCTCCCGGCGATATTGATATGGTTGTTGTGGGTTAGCAGGAACTGAGCGACGGCGCCAGAAAAAATGGCAAGTTCTGATTCAAACGCGCGCGTAAGGTTAGCCCACATATTCATAACCCACTTTTGATCCACAAATTCGGCGCCTATGGCATACGGCGTTTTTTGAAGTATAGAATCTGCTTCGTCTATTGTCAGTGACTCCGCGGAACGAGTGATCTCGATATCCGGATTCTTTGCCAACCTCTCCACAAAGAAAGACGCTATCCCATGCAGAAAAGCCAAAGACTGGGACATATGAGGCGATTTGTCATCAAAGCCAAAATATAATAACGCCTTGTACGGCTCTTCACCGTAGTCAGACAGAAGTTTATTGTTTAAATAATACTGTTTGTCTTTGGTGACGTCTGTATCAAGTATAAAACCACTTTCAGTATATGCAGCTATAAGTTCAGTGTTTGTAATCAAGTTATATCATGCCTTTATAACGCCAACAAAAAAACAACGGCGACAAGGATTACTCCTATAAAGATTAGTGTCATATACATGGCAATATCCCTTTCTCTAATATACTCTGCTGTTCTCTCATATACTCTGCTGTTCTCAAGTATACCCTGCTGTTCTCTCATATACTCTGCTGTTCTCAAGTATACCCTGCTGTTCTCTCATATACTCTACCGTCTTTCGCCAAATTGTCAAGTTAGCCTGCTACAAAAGTACATGGTTCTGCTACAGAAGCGCATGGATGAACAAGGCAAAATGTGAAACCCCGTCTTGACCTACAGGCTAAAGCTCATAGGATTGCCACGGTATTATTTCACCGATAAATTATGATATAAAATGGGTATAAATATATCCTATATGCTTTGTGGCTCATAGATCTCTATATGAGTAGCATGTGGAAGGAGGTTTTAGTATGGAGGAAGTTTATTCTACTAAGCAGTTTTCAGAGATTTCAGGTGTTGAGCAATCAACACTGCGATATTGGAATGAAATCGGTATTTTTTCCCCGATGAAACGTAATGAAGAGAATAACTATCGGTGTTACGCCTTGCCACAGCTTTTGGCGCTTAATTTCGTAACCACTTTAAGTAATCTTGGCATTCCGCTTAAAACTATCGCGAAGTTGAGAGCTGAACGGAACTCGGAAGAAATATTGAAAGTCCTTGAAAAAAGAGAACGGGAGCTAGATGCCGAATTGCGTACATTACGTCTGCGCTCTTCCATTATTCACGCGCGACAAGAATTGATAAGAGAAGGATTGAGGGTGGATGAAACGCAAATCTCTGTTGTTCATGAGGATGAAAAAGCACTGGTTTTATGGCCGCGTAATGAGTATCAGGAGGGTGATACTTTTATCGAACCTCTTGCGGCTTTTATAAACAGGTCCGAAGAGCATTACGTTAATCTCAGTTTTCCTGTAGGCGGCTATTGGGACAACTTGGATTCGTTTATAAAAGAACCTGCGCGTCCAGATCGTTTTTTTTCTGTTGATCCGTTCGGGCTGCATTGCAGAATAGAAGGAGATTATTTAACTGGCTATGCCCGCGGTTACTATGGAGAAATGGACGATCTGCCAGAAAGGATGGCGTCATACGCGAAAGAGCATTCTCTTACCACTATCGGGCCGGCGTATACTTTTTATTTGCACGAGGAAGTTTGCACCTCTGACTATTCGAAGTATCTGGCTCAGACTTGCGTCGCTGTTTCACCTAATCGGTAAGAACGTGGAGGGCGCCGTGCGTTTCCTGAAAATGCACATACGGTTAACTGAGACAAAATCACGCGCGGATGGGCGGGACAAAATCACAAATAGATCAGAACGGATTAGAAAGAGAAAGATATATTTTTGCTGGCATAATATTATGGCATAACCAGCATAATATTGGCATAATATTATATGTTTTCACATGCATAATATTATTGACCTTTCAGGAAATTTAATTTATTATAAGACGACAGGCAATAGAATTACTTATGCTGGTGTAGCTCAGTTGGTAGAGCAGCTGATTTGTAATCAGCAGGTCGGGGGTTCAAGTCCGTCCACCAGCTTATATTAAGGTCGGTAGACTATTATGTTTACCGGCTTTTTCATTCCACCAAAAATAGAAAGACTGGACAAAAACAACGCTGCTGGGTATGGCAGCGGAATATTGCAGGGAGCTATGGCAACAGGATATGGCTGCTGGATATGGCTGTGCGATATAGCTGCAAGATATGGCAACGGGAAATAGTAGCGATAACAGCTGGGGAAAATATCTGGGGGGAATGGCGGCGGGAAATAGTAGCGGAAATAGCTGGGGAATAGCTGAGGAATAGCTGAGGAAACAGCAGAAATAATAACAGGAATAGCTGAGGAAATAGCTGCGGAAATAGCTGCGGAATAGCTGAGGAAACAGCTAAGGGAATAGCATATGGAATAGCTGAGGAAATAGCTGCGGAATAGCAGATGGAATAGCTGAGGTAACAGCTGAGGGAATAGCTGAGGGAATAGCTGAGGGAAATGTTGAGAAAAATGTTGACATAGTTTGCTATAGTGCGTTATACTTGTTATACTAGTTATACTTGTTATATTTGTTATACTTTGTATATATCAATAGTAACAGGAAAAGGAGGATGATCACATTGTTGATTGAGATTAACACTCTGGATACATCGCCTATCTATGAACAATTAAGGGATCAGGTTGTGTTGGGGATTGCCGGGAAAAAGCTCGCGGAAGGCGAAGCGTTGCCGTCGGTGCGAAGGCTCGCCGCTGACTTGGGCATAAATTTCCACACTGTAAATAAGGCATATTCCATGTTATGCGACGAGGGGTATATTGTCATGGACAGGCGCAGGGGCGCTGTTGTTACCCAGGGCGGAGAACGTGGCGGGGAGTTTATATCAGAACTTTCTGATAAACTGACGCTGGCAGCGGCTGAAGCTATCTGCCATAGCACAACTGAAGCTGATTTTCTGACCATATGCAAAGATTGCTTTAGAATTGCGCTTGGCGACATTGACTGTCAATGAACGCTTTCTTGCGCGGCAACGCGCGTCGTCTGGGATTTGAAAGGAGGATTTACTGTGTTTGATGTGAATGTCTTACTATTTGTAACTAATCTTATTATTATTGCCCTGTGCGGAGGCATATATATGATTATGCCGCAACTGACCAGAAAATCATATCTATTTGGCGTAAAGATACCGCCTGAACAATCAAACTGCCCGGAAGCCATGGCATTGAAGAGAAGCTTCGTCCACGCCTGGCTGGTTGGCGTCCTCTTAATGCTGGCGTTGTGCGTTATACAGTTTGTCGCGTTGCGCGAACTGACCTTGCTGGCTACCCTTTATCTGCCGCTCCTGGTTGTACCGGCCAGCCTTGCGGCATTTGTGCCCAACTGGAAAAAGGCCATTCGCCTGAAAGAAGAGAAGGGTTGGCAAGTCTCAAACGCTCTATTTGCGGAGACAAGCTCGTCCCATACGCGTGGGAATCTGTCGGCGCTGCCTTGGATTTGGTACGCGCTGAGTTTGGCAGTTATTATATTTACCTTTGCCGCCGCCATCGTTCAATATCCGGTATTACCGGACATGATTGCGGGACACCTGAACGCTGACTTGCAACCAGACAACTGGGTCGAAAAGACATGGCTGACTGTCCTTCTTATGCCGGTTATTAACGTCGCGACACTGGCGCTTATGACCTCGGTAGCCATTATAATTGAAAAAGCAAGGTTGCAAATCGATCCGACAAATCCAAGATTATCCTTTGCGCAACATCGTGTATACCGCAAACGAATGGGCCATGCTTTGGGATTCCTTTCACTGACGACGATTCTCTTAGTGGCTGTGTGCGGGCTGCCTGTTGTATTCCCCGGGTCACCCATTTGGAGCGCCCATGTCTTTTGGGGCGTAATTGCAATAATGAGTATTTCTACGGTTTTACTAATTGTTGTCCAGGTAAAAGCAGGGCAAGGCGGTTGTAAAGTCATAATCGACGTAGAGAGCGATAGAGTTGAATCCGCAAAATCTACGGCAAAACCTACCGCAAAATCAAGGACCCGCGGGCACGGCGACGATAAATTCTGGATAATTGGTATGTATTATTATAATCCGGATGATCCGGCGTTTTTTGTTGAGGACAGATTCGGTGCAAATCTGGGCTTTAACTACGCGCGCTTGCCAGTTAAAATCGGCATAGCGGCTTTATTAATCGGGTTAATCGCTCTATACGCCTGGCTGACGGTATTGTTTATTTAGGTAATGAATCGAAATTTTCGTTCTGATGCGTTATAATACATGCACACAAAGTTAACTAAATTTCGTTTTTGGATGGTGTGCCATGTTTGATGCAAGGAAGGTAAAGACACAAATAGTAGAATGGATCGCGGAATACTTCCGCGACAACTGTAAGCCGGATTCTAAAGCTATTATCGGTATAAGCGGCGGGAAAGACAGTTCGGTTGTCGCCGCGCTCTGCGTGGAGGCGCTGGGCAGCGATCGCGTCTTAGGCGTGCTTATGCCTCAGGGCCGGCAGCCTGACATCTCCGTATCGTACATGCTCTGTGAAGCGTTAGACATTCCCTATATAGAAATCAATATTGAGGCGCCTGTGCGGAGCATTTACGATGAAATCGAAAAAACCGAGCTGGTATTAAACGACTCCGCAATCTTCAACACGCCTGCTCGAGTCCGCATGGCAACACTTTTCGCTATTTCTGGAATTGTCGGCGGCCTGGTCGCCAACACCAGTAATTTAAGTGAGGACTGGGTCGGGTACGCGACCAAATTCGGCGACTCGGCAGGTGATTTCAGCCCGCTCTCAGATCTTACCGTAGCGGAAGTGAAAGCAATCGGCAAAGAACTCGCGCTGGCGCCGGAGTTTGTTGACAAGACGCCTCTTGACGGCTTATGTGGCAGAACTGACGAAGATAATCTGGGATTCACCTATGCGGTCTTGGACGAATACATCAGAAGCGGAGTCTGCGGGGACGAAAAGGTGAAAGCAAAGATTGACAGAATGCACAGCGCCAACATGCACAAGCTGAAGCCCATGCCCAAATTCCGCCTGAAGCTTTAGCGCTGTTCAGCGCAACGCCGGAGCGCTGTTCAGTACAAAGCCGGAGCGCTGTTCAGCGCAAAGCTGGAGTGCTGTTCAGTGCAGAGCTGGAGCACTGTTCAGCGCAAAGCTGGGGTGCTGTTCAGTGCAGAGCCGGAGTGCTGTTCAGCGCAAAGCCGGAGTGCTGTTCAGTACAAAGCCGGAGCGCTGTTCAGTACAAAGCCGGAGTGCTGTTCAGTGCAAAGCCGGAGCGCTGTTCAGCGCAAAGCTGGAACACCATCACCGCGCTCGCGTCCGCGGCTTTGTCCCCTACCGCGAAGCTTTGTAAGCGAGAAAATCGAAAATACCGCGGCGCAAAGCCCGAAAACAGCAAGCAAAAACAGGGAAGCCAGCAAATACAGTTGCATTGAGTAAACGGCGTTCCCTATTGCCGACGGGTTGTTTGACGAGTAAAACGACGCATAGCTTGTCTGCAAAAACCCGTATGAGTCGCCAATCGCAAGGAAATCCTCCGCAAGGCTTGGGAATACCCAGATAAACGTGACTACCGCAATCGCCAGAAATATAAGCGTCAAAACGGGCTTCACTGCGACAAATTTTGTTGCGCCTTTAGCCCGCCCCGTTAGAAGGTCGGTGAAATAAAACTGCCCTGAAGCCCTTCTCAAGCTCCTTATGTCTCTCACTAAGCCGTTAACAGACAGATAAAACACAAGCGCCAGAACGCATACCCCTATAAATTTCAGCGCCGTTATAGGCAAACGGTTTATTAGTGCGGATATAAAAGACAGGTTGACGAAGTCATATTTGCTATCTGAAACGGCTACCGATTTTAAAACATTCTTGACGTATTCCTCAGAAATACCGGCTTTGCTATCAAGTCTGACAATAACCGAATCCGGCTTGTCTTCAAAACAAGCTGCGGGCGCATAGATAAATAAGCTTTCGTCGTCAGGGTTTTGTATAACGCCTGTGACAAAAAACCTATCCCCGCCAATAACGACTTCAGTCCCTACCACGTCAAGGTTTCCAAATAGTGAATATGCAGCTGTGTGATTGAGCGTCACCGCCCTCTGCTTCATTATCTCGTCATTCTCGGTAAAGAACGCCCCGCTTAACAGCCTGTACTCCATGACATGCGGATAGGTGTGATTTGTTTTTATCAGCGTAGCGCTGTACCCCGCGTTCGACGCCTTTACACTTTCTATAGAAGCAATCTCATATGTGAGTAGCACCCTGTCCGTATCTGCCTCAAATGTATACCATCCTGCATTTATGTCAGATAATGATTCGATATCAATTCCACGCCCGTCGGCCGCCTTGGGCGTAATAAGCAGCAATTCCCCGGCGTTAAGATTTCGGACTCTCAACAACACAAAGGCAAATCCGGCAAAAGCGATGACGACAACCATAATAAGCGCTATGTACACAGTCGGTAAAGCCCTATCCTTGCTGCTATTATTATTATTATTATTGTTATTGTTATTGCCGGCAAACTTTTCATTAGCTTCGTCAGTCCGCAAAGAAATCACCTTCTCATTAGGTTCATCAATCCGCAATGAAGTCACCTTCTCATTAGGTTCATCAGTCCGCAAAGAAATCACCTTCTCATTAGGTTCATCAGTCCGCAAAGAAATCACCTTTTCATTAGCTTCGTCAGTCAGCAAAGAAATCACCTTCATTCATCAACTTTACGACACCGCCCTCTGTGATCCCTTTATCGCTTAGCAAAACGATTGGCTCAAAGAATGTTATCCCCCTCGTTATAATAGTATTATCCGAGTCGCTGTCTCCAATATATACATAGAGCTTTTCTAAATATAGTTCCTTGCCCAAAATGCCGTCACGCTGTTTGACCTGGTATACAAAGTATCCGTTACCGTCGATGTTGAGCGCCCCATTAGGCACAAGAATGTAAGAGCCCGTGCTTGTTTTCTCGAAAGTCACGTCAAATGACTCCCCTGCGGTTATATCATTTACGTCTCCAAAATTCTGTTGCCCAAATCTTCGAAAACCTAACCTACCCGTTGGAGGCGGTTCCGGCGGAGAGTCAGCATTTTCGTCCACCGCTTTGCCCCCGATTAACACTGTAATCTCTTTCGTCTGCTCCGTCGGGTTAATGTTTGTCACAACCCCCTCGATGCTGAATGATGAATTTTCGAGCCTGCATGTGTCCCCAACAGCAATAAAATTGTTGTCGAGGGATACGCGACACAGCACCTCATACTCCCCAACAAGCCCGCAAACAGCTACCAACTGCCCCTCGTTTACCCTTTGGCCCACTGAAACTGACAGACTGATTATAGAAGAATCCTCCGTCGCGCATATGACCTTGCCGTTATCGTATTTCTCCAGGGTCTTCCTCTGAGTTTCCTCCTGTAAATCCAGACTCAGCTTGTCAAGTTCTTTTGCTTTAAGCTCCTGATCCATTGAAGCCAAATCCGCCTGATAGTCCGCTAATTGCTTTGTCCGGCTGGTTTCTTGCTTCTCGACCGATTCGCTGTTCTTTGAGCGGGTGTCCTGTATATTCCTTCTCGTATTGTCCAGCCTGTCATCTAGAGTACCTCTTTTAGTGATAAGGGACGCCTTCTTGTCATAACTTGACTGGATGTTGCGCTTTGCAGCCTCCACTTCGCTTAAGCTGACGCCTCCGGCCTCATAGATTGTTTCAAGTCCCTTTAACTCCTCCTCAAGTCTTGCTATCTCGCTATCTGCTTGCTCTATTTCGAGCTCGTTTTGTTTGATATCCGCTTCTACAAGCCTTATGTCATAGTCTGAGACCTGGTCTGTTTTGTAAATCTCATTCTCGAGATCTGTTATATTACGCTTCGTTCTTTCGATTCTCATATGGATATTCTCTATATCAAGATCATTTTTACGGCGGCTAATATCAATTTCCTTCAGCCTTTGCTCTATATCCTCGATGTCGAATTCCAGCCTCACAAGTTCCTGTCCGTTGCTCACGCGGTCGCCCTCCTTAACAAGGACCTCTGATATCTTCCCCTGAGCCTCGGTGTAATAATCGGTTGTACTTGTCCACTGAGCCATACCTCCGACCGTCTCAATCTTATTGAGCCTGCCGTTTAGGGGCGTTGTAGCAGTTACGGTTGGCTGATTATACGTATAGATCGTATTTGACAGAAAAATCAGCATTAACAGGAGCGCGAAGAATATACCCCCTACGACCTTCAAACCGCTTAATCTGCCGCTTTTTTCGTTCATTTCTACGTCCTCCCACTCCACATTGTTGTGCCAAGTTGTGCATTGTTGCGCCTCGTTGTATCTCGCTGTACCTCGTTGCGCCTCGTTGCGCCTTGTTGCGCCCTGTTTCGCCTCATTGCGCCTCATCGCATCTCGTTGGGTCTCGCTGTACCTCGTTGTATCTCACTGCGCCTCGTTACGCCTTGTTGTATCTTACTGTACCTCGTTGCGCCTTGTTGTATCTTACTGTACCTCGTTTCGCCTCGTTGCGCTTTGATGCGCCTTGGTGCGACTCGTTGCGCCTTGTTGCGCCTTGTTGCGCCTTGTTGCGCCTTGTTGCGCCTTGTTGCGCCTTGTTGCGCCTTGTTGCGCCTCACCGCATCTCGTTGTATCTCGCTGTACCTCGGTTGCGCCTCCGGTCACGGGCGCGCCTCCGGTCCGGGGCGAGCCGGTAGTCCAATAATGTGAGGCTACGCTACGAACCCGGTCGCCTGCAGTAACCTTCTCTTACTTTCTCTCACTTTATTCCCGATAATTCGATTCCTTTTTCGAGGTCTTCTTGCCCCAGTAATAAAAACCACAGGGGCAGGAACATGTATATGCATGAAGCTGCAAAAATTATATCCGCATTCGATGAAGACAACCTGGATAAATACACTGAAAGCGGTTCTCTAATATAGTCCTTTATAAATATTACAACCTGCTCGACCACGTTCCAGTATTCAATAAAAACCAGCATAGACAACGCGGCTATCCCTGATTTCATCTGAGGTATCACAATATTGGTGAAAATGTAGCGAAAACTTGCCCCGTCAACCTGAGCTGCCTCAAAATACTCTTTTGGCATAGCTTTCAGACTCTGCCTAAGTAAAAATGTCCCAAACGGAGCAAATATGCCGGGCAGAATTATTGCCAGATAGCTATTGGTAAGCCCAAGCCTGTCTGCAATGATATAGTTCGGCACAAGGACAGCCTGAAGCGGCATAAGCATAACGACTATATAAATGAAAAACACTGTTTCCTTGTACTTCCATTTCCACATCGTGAAGCCAAAGGCAGTCAGCAGGGACACAATCAGGTTCCCGAGTACGACAGGTACTGCTATTTTCAATGAATTTGTCAACAATACCATAAACGACGGTTGATTTATCAACACCTCCGAGTACTGGGATACTGTCGCCGATCCTGGTATAACCGGTATTTGTATGAACTTACTTTGAATGCCATTCACAATGTCAAAAACTGTCAGACGCGAAGTATACGTATACGATATTTCATTTCCGGACATGAATGAATTTGAAAAAGTTACTATCAACGGGTACATAATAACAACGCCCAGTATGACCAACGCCGCCTTTACGAATATGCCCTTCCAGCCCCGTCTTAACGATCCCCTCATCGTTCGCCTCTTCTTTTTTTGCCATTTTGTGTATTCGATCCTGCGGTCCGTATTGCCATAACTCACATTTTGACCCAACACGCCCTCCGTTTGATATCCAGTTTTACTCAGCATTGCACTATTTCCCTCATGAATAATATTTAGCTTTCCTCAGTATTGAGCTATTTCCATCACAACTTAGCTTCAGCTTCCCTTGGCGCCGGGCTTTTCCCCACAACTCATCTCAGCGCCCTCTTTTCAAACCGGAACAGGAAGCTGACAAGAGCACCTATTACCAGAACCAAAATACAAGTCGCCGTTGTGAGCCTCTGGTAATTCAATGAAAAAAACATGTTATTCATAAAGTGCTGAAGAGTGTATATACTCTGATGCGGATAGCTCCCGGTTATCAGATAAATCTCCTTAAATACCTTAAAAGAGTTTATGATGGACATAATAATTACGAGAACAAACGTCGTCAACAATCCCGGTAATGTGATCTTGAAAAACACGTACACTGCGTTTGCGCCGTCCACTGCAGCCGCTTCATAGTATTCTTTCGGGATACTGTGAAGTCCGGCTAAAAACAGGACCATGCTGTAACCAAGATTCTTCCAGATGAATATCAGGGATATGACGTACCTTACGGCATCCGTATCCAACCATCTGACGGGAGATATCCCAAAGAATGTCAAAATAAAGTTAATATACCCGTCGTTGTTGAACAAAGCTTTCCAAAAGAATACCGTCGAGCCGGTTGGTATTACCAACGGTATTAGAAAAATCAGTGCAAATAACCTCCTGTGCTTGCCCGCTCTGTCAACCAACATAGCAACTGCTAAAGCCAGCGCTATGCCGACGGGTACGCTCATACCTATAAACACAAGCATATTCTTGAAGCCAATAAGGTATGGCTCATTTCCAAGCAGATCAAGATAATTCTTCAATCCGACAAACGAACCCCCAACAGGTTTGTCCACCAATGAGTAGCCAATTGAAATTATAAAAGGCCAAATATAGAATATGAAAAACCCAACGAAGCCCGGCGCTAAAAACAGAAGTGCCGCATCAAACCGTATTTTCTTTATTGTATTAGACATCCTGACCCCATTTTTCTAATCTTCTGTTACGCGTTTTCTAACCCTTTGTTACGCGTTTTCTAATCTTCTGTTACGCGTTTTCTAACCCTTTGTTACGCGTTTTCTAATCTTCTGTTACGCGTTTTCTAACCCTTTGTTACGCGTTTTCTAACCCTTTGTTACTCAATAACGTTGTGGACCAGACCGTCCGACAATCTGCTGCATTCTTGCATAGGAGACAACATGTAGCGTATAAATAAAGCTACATCGGTAATATGCTGTATCTTTGCCACACATGTAATGGATTCCGGACAGTTTGGGGCTTCGCCTAAAATCTGTGTCGGGAGGCGGAGGCATATTCTGCGTTTCGTAATCGCCGTCGACTCCCGAGCACAAATTGCAATCACTCATTCAAGTATAAATTGACCCTGTTTTGCAAGGTATCGATCACTTCCGCCGCCGTTCTGGTTCCGTCAAAATAACCGGCTACCTCGTTCTCGATCAGAGTGCTTATTGTCTGATCCTGGATGGGATAGTAGTTAATCTCATCAGCCAGTGTATTTAAAACATCAAGGTACTCATCCAGAGCTTTTTGCTGCTCATCCGTAAGAACCACATCGCTCATATCGGGTATAACAANCTCCATCATTTGAGCAGGTCCGCCGCCGCCGCTGACGGCTTCGGCGCCGCCGGCAGTATCTTCATCTGTCGGCGCTCCATCACCACTGACAGCTCCCTCTGCGCCCTCGGCGCCCTCGCCAGTTGTCATTCTGACTCTCTCGCCGCCAACAACCTCTCCGCCTTTATCGGTGCTTCCTTCTCCCGACGCATTCTCTCCTTCGCTGGCGGCTTCTTCGCCAAGTACATTTGCGCCGTCTCCCTGCGCGCCGCTAACCTGCGCGCCACCAACCCGCTCGCCGCCAAATCCCGGAGCGCTGCGTCCGTTCTGCGAGAAGAGTTGCCCTGATAACATCAATTTCGCCGAGTCTATCATGGCGGCGTTGTTCACCGGCAGGGACATCCTCGAGAGTTGCACTGAAGACTGCACCTCATGACTGAGCAAGTGTTTTATAAAAGCCCACGCAAGAAGCTTGTTACCAGAATTACTGTTGATACCGTACGCCTGCTGATAGCTGAAGTTTACGTTCCCATCACTGCCTGACATCGAGCCCAATACCACGTCATCATCAGTATTCCCGCCCGCAATTCCTCCGTAAGCCATCGTCATTAACATTGAGCCTAAGCTCTGAAGAGCCATTGTCAACAGAGCGCTATGCCCGTTTGCTTTAAAGAAAAACCTCTCGTCCCTCATCCTTTCAATTGTCGTCATGTCCCTTTCAATAGATCCGCCCACCTCGGTTGTAGGCCTTAGATAACCTTTCGTGTCATAATTCATAACCGTCTCGAGAAGGTTTTCAAAACTTCCGTCGGAAAAGTTTACCTTCCTGTTTTCAATATCTATATATTTTCCGTAATCTTGTTTGAACATCTCATTGAACAGGTTTGACTGGCGAGTCGAAAACGCCGATGCGCCAAACATTCTGACTGGTTCGGCTGAGTTGGCGTTAACTCTTTCAAAAGCTTCCGCGCCCATTTCGAAAAGCCGCTCATATGTATATGGCGCTCCTTCTTCCAGTATCTGACGCTCCGTCTCATCAAACAGCGAGCTGTCATATGCGTAGTAACTGAACGTATAATCCAACGGCATTATATATTGCTTGCCTTTATACTTTGTCGCTTCAATAACATTCATACGATAGTCGTCACTGACAAAACCCGGGTCAGCGTCCATATACGCGGCAAGGTCAACTAATTGGCTGTTATCTGCATACCTGTAGTATGGGAGGATATCCATTACCAGCACGTCGGCGCCGCCTCCGCCCATTATCTCAGTATTGACTTTGTTAATGTAGTCGGATCTGGCCTGTTCATCGTCGTCCATCCTGGCCATCATAAAGCTCACCCCGCCGGAACCTCCCGATCTCATTTCCGGCATAGCGGCAAACGTCTCAACATTGATTTTTGTGCCCGGATGCTTCTCTTCAAAAGTTTGCGCAGCCGACTCCAAAAAATCTTTGATTTGCATTGTCTCATAACTGGAAACTGTTATCTCGCCTGAGAGCTCATCTCCAAAATCAACAGACTCTAAAGTCTCACTGCCTGTCGAAATACCTGGCTGTCCATCTCGCTGCCCACATGCTGCAGCAGACACGACAAGGGCTGCTACTAATAGAAAAACTAGAATTCTTTTCATGATATCCTTCCCTTCATTGGTATTATTTAATATCATTGTCATACCTGACCTTACATACCTTGCAATGCCATTCCATGTCATTTCATGTCATTATGCTATACCATACGATACCATATGATATCCTACCATACCTTACAATGACATGTCATACCCATACCCTGCCATACCCTGCTATATGACACGATACTTACCATATCATGTCATGCTATGCGTATATGATAGCGCCACAACCTGAATTTTTCCTGAAGATACCGCAAACAAATTATTAATGATCAGCGCTTTAAGTACATCCGGAATACGACGTCTGGCCCTCTGTTTTCCAGTATAAACGGTATCTCCAGCGTATTAAAAATCCTATCTACAATTGCCAGCCCCAAGCCGCTTCTTCCTGCGCTACGGCTTCTCACTTTATCGACGCGGTAAAAAGGTTCGAACAATTTCTCAATATCAGCATCGTCTATGTGAGCGTCAGTATTCAAAATGTTCAGTCGAATAATCTCTTCTACGGCGGCGCTTTCTGAAGCGGCGCTTTCTGAAGCGCCTTCCACAATAGTTTCGCCCTCTGCGGCAGCTTCTCCCTCCGCGGTGGCCCTCCCCTCTGCGACGGCTTCTTCCTCGGGAACTTCTTCTTCCACAACTTCATTTTCAAAAGCGGCGCCTTCCACAATAGCTTCACCCTCTGTGGCAACTTCACCCTCCGCGGTGGGCCTCCCCTCTGCGACGGCTTCTTCCTCCGCGGTGGGCCTCCCCTCTGCGACGGCTTCTTCCTCGGGAACAGCTTCTTCCACAACTTCATCTTCAAAAGCGGCGCCGTCTCTCTCCTTTTTCTCCTTGCCCGCCAGCTTTTCCTCCTTGCTCGCCAGCTCCTCCCCCTTGCCCGCCAGCTCTTCCTCCTTGCCCGCCAGCTCCTCCTCCTTGCCCTCCAGCTCCTCCTCCTTGCCCTCAAGCTCTTCCTCTATCTCCAAGCCCGCTTCAGTCCAAATACGCACTTCCCCGCCATCAGGCGAATTCTGAACGGCGTTCATAACAATGTTTGACAGGGCTCTGCGAAACATTACCTCGTCTGTCAGGCATACCACGTCTTCCGGAATATCAACAGTCACAGTCTGCCCTTTTCCGTCGGCCAGTATCCAGAATTCATTCATCATACAGCCTATAGTATCTGATAAATTGACTGGCTGAATATTTAGCACCCTTCTTCCTCCGGACAATTGAACTATTTCAAGTATTTCAGAAATGATCCTGCCCTGACCTTTCATCATATTTAAACACTCACGCAGATACTTATGGTGATCTCTATAATCACCAAAACCAGCTATCATACCCTCGAGTAGCGCCGACGCCGCCGCAATCGGCGTCTTCAGCTCATGAGAAGCCGCCGAGAAAAAATACCTCTGGGTTTCCTCCATCTCTCTCTCCAGTCTTATTTCATCCTCCAATTCCGATATCGTAGTCTTTAATTTTTCATACATCCTATGTACGTCGAACGTTAACTGTCCTACCTCGTCAGATCTTAACTTCGGCGCCGGAACCAACTCGAGGTTAGCCATCTTCCCGGCGTCAGACTGCAGCCTTTTAATTGGATTGGTAATCCCCCGGGCAAATAGGATCGCTCCAGCTACACATACTGCGAGGATAATGGACGCCGCTAATACAATCCTTGAGATCAGGGAGCTAAATTGTTCCGAGTCCATTGTTGGCTGAACAACCCTCAACCGGATGCCGGGGTGGGCGAGGGACATAATATATAGCGACGTATCAAGGCCTTCAAGATCAGATCTCATACCGCCTGCGCCAAACGTATACCATTGCCCTGCTCTGCTGTCTATATCATCAATATCTTTCAGATCAGCGGCTCGAACATAGGCAACATTTTCCTGACGACGAAAACGCTGCACATTGGGTTGCCCTGGTTCCGCCATAGGTCCTGTTTCCAGCACAGCTCTCGTATCCTTTTCCGATGCAGTTCCCGGTTCCGTTACCTGCCCCGTTTCTGGCTCCGTCACAGTTCCTGTTTCCAATACACTTACCGCTCCCGTCACATCTCCCGTTTCCAACACAGCTCTCG
>JGI24702J35022_10000344_pt1 | contig 27507 bp, 25 predicted proteins | sample TergutTh196P4_FD_35022 | JGI IMG/M metagenome (IMG submission 35022)
CCCGGCAAGACGACTAAAAAAGGCAGGATCATCTTGATACTTGCGGCTAATGCGAGACCTCTCTGCGCCTCCTTCATGCTTTTTGCCCCCAGCGCCCTCTGTATGATAAATTGGTTGAATCCCCAATAATACAGGTTGGCTATCCAAAGTCCGCCTAATAGCACGCTCAATCCGGGCAGGTCAAAATAAGCATCCCGCCCGTTTGGCATGATGTTTTTGCCTTTTGACAATATCATGGAAAAATTATCAACGTTCAAACTATCTTTTAGAACTTGAAAACCATGTATTATTCCCATATTGTCAGATAATTTGTAAAGCGCTATGCCTGTAGTAATCACTCCGCCTGCGATTAAAAGAGTCACCTGCACAACATCCGTCCAGGCTACAGCCGACAACCCGCCCAAGATCGAATAGGCTGCAGCAAACAACGCTAAAGCAATAATACTTATAACCACAAGGCTACCGTCTCCAGCGCCGATGATCATATCTAACGCCTTCGATCCCAGATACAATACTGAAGTAAGATTAACAAAAATGAATACGCCTATCCAGAATAATGCAAGTATTGATCGTAAATTGGCACTGTACCTTTTTTCGATAAATTCAGGTATTGAAAACAGACCCTGTTTGAGAAACACTGGTATGATAAACTTTCCAACAACAATCAGGGTAATGGCAGCCATCCATTCGTAAGAGGCGATAGCAAGTCCAATCGCAAATCCTGAACCTGACATGCCGATAAACTGCTCTGCTGATATGTTCGCAGCGATGAGTGATGTTCCTATTACCCACCAGGGCAATCTTTTACCCGCTAAAAAATAATCATTTACGCTGCGCTGTTTACCTTTTTTAGTACGGGATACCCAAAGACCCAAGGTCAGAATACCGATGGCATACGTAATAAAGATAATCCAGTCCGGCTTGGTTAAATTCATTTCACTGATTGTGTGGTACGGTTTATTATTAAGATTTTATTCGACAAAATTACAAAAAGAGTTTCATAAATCATATTTTCGGAAATAAAAAAATAAATAACAGATTAAAAAATACGGGTCAAATCACTTTTTTACCTAAAACTACTTTTTATCTTTGCCTCCCCAATTTAAACATCAACTCAAATGATTCGATTATACGCACCATCCGACCTTGTACCGGTTGTTCGTCTTTTTACACAAACGGTGCACACCGTAAGTAGCAGTTATTATTCTCCTGAAGAAGTGGAGGCATGGGCTTCTTCGTTTCCCGACGCTGTTTCGTGGGAATTTTTCTTTAGTGAACAGTATACGCTTGTGATGGATTCTGACAATAGTATTACCGGATTTGGCTGTTTGAGCGCCGACGGCAGTACAGTGGAAATGCTGTATACGCATCATGCGTATCAGCGTAAGGGCATTGGTTCTGTTCTTCTTGAGGCGTTGGAAAAAGAAGCCCTGCAACGTGGTAAAACAGAAGTGTTGCTTACCACCAGCGCTACTGCCTGGACATTTTATCAAAAACGCGGCTACCGGTACCACCACAGTATAAAAAAATATTACGGGTCGATGATATTCGATTGCCAGGTGCTGTGTAAGGCATTACCTGTCTTTCCCAACATACGCCGTAAAGACAGGACGTTAGACAACGAGCGAACGCTACATTTGCTCAAGACAGGAGAATATGGATTTTTGGCCATCTGCGGTATCAATGGTTACGGCTACGGTATTCCAATGAATTATGTTTTTAAAGACAAGTGCATCTATTTCCATTGTGCTGCAGAAGGATTTAAAATAGAAAGTATTCGGCAAAACAACCATGTGAGCTTCTGTGTAGCAGGCCGTACCCAATTGCTTCCCCAACAATTTTCAACTGTTTACGAAAGTGCACTTGTATATGGACGCATCATGTATGATCTTCCCGATGATGAACGCTACAAAGCACTGAATCTACTCGTAAACAAGTATAGCCCCGATTTTACGAACATTTCTCATACATATATCAACAAATCGTTTCATCGAACCAAAATATTGCGACTGGATATTGAACATATTTCGGGAAAAAGCAAAAAGAATCAGTAATGGTTGTCCAATCACAAAAAAAATTCCGTCAAAAAAAATGAATCATTCGTCAAAAATAAGTAATAGCGTCAATATTGAGTTGATCAGGGCTATGGCAAAGATTGAAATCAAAGGTGAAAACGGGTTTGTAATTTCTTCGGTCACTGTGAGAAACACTCCTAATGCAGGATTTGTTTTCAAACAGGCAACACCTTCGGTAGCGGCCTCAGATGTCAGCAGGATCAGCTATTCTGCTGTCAGTTTGGCGACTCCAATACTTTATGTTGCTGAAAGTACCGGTTCGAACCCTCCAACATTTGATGTAACCGGCCGGATTGAGGGCGGCAATTCGACAACATATAGCGTTACCCTTAAAGTTAATGGATAGAATGTGAATATTGCCCGCAACACCCATTATACGGTGCATATCATCGCGATAACAGAAACGGAATGTGCTGTCATCGTCACTATACCCAATTGGGCTGATGTTATCACTGATCCTATTAATGTATAAGAATATCCGATGTCGTTTTCATATGATCTTAAAGTAGATCGAAAATTTTATCTGTATGAAAAATAGAATTGTTATATTGCTGTTTGTCCTTGGCCTGATCCATCTGGCAGGATGTCAAACTGATCCGATATCGGATTTTGAAGAAGAGCAACAGTTGGAACTCTTTTTTTCTACCCCGGAGCAGGTATCTTCTTTAAAATCGACTGCAAGTCAAACTGAATCATTTTTTTAATTGATTATGTTAAAACTAATGCGACCAATCCAAATTTTAAGCTTGGATGGCACATGACGTGGGCTTGGGCCAGTAATTATTCTAACTATAAAGATGTCTATGGCAATCAGGTCAATATGTACAATCAAATTTGCAATGCCGTTCAAACGAAGATTGTACCTAACAGCGCTTTTAGTATTATCATTCCGTCTGGAACCGCTATTCAAAACGCCCGTGTGCCTTTTGGCGATGTACTTAACCATGATGGCACTCATTTAAGCAATCTTGGTTGTTATATTGCCGCCGCAACATGGNTAAAGACAATTACAGGGTATGATGTATCGAAGTTAACGACGCCTTACACTGCCAATAAAACTTGGGGAGGAGCCACAGCAACCATAAATACGACGAATTTACCAGACATAGTTCAAGCGGTAAACGCCGCTGTTGCGTATCCTTTCCAATCTCCCTAAATTATCAGATTTTCAGAAAGTTTTAATTTTTGACAGTTCCCAATTCGATGGCGGGATCCCAGAAAAGATGTTCGAAATCAACCACTTTGTCGTTTTTTATTCGAATTCCTTCCGCTTCGAGCAATAATTGCATATTACTGTCACCGAAATGGTTTTTTCCGCTAAGCAGCCCCTGTCGGTTAATAACACGGTGGGCAGGTACGTTTTGGGGACATCCATTCATTGCCCATCCTACCATCCGCGCCAATTGCGCCGAACCGAGGTATCTGGCAATAGCGCCGTAGGTGGTTACTCTTCCGTAAGGAACAAGACAAACTACCTGATAAACATGTGCAAAATTCAAAGATTCCAAGATTCAATTATTCAATTATTCTTAATTGATACTCGCAATCTATGTGCTGCAAGATACCTTCAATGTGCTCACGGCCGGTGTTGGTAATGAAAATTTGCCCAAACTGTTCGCCGGCAACCAACTGTATGATGCGACTCACCCGTTGGGCATCAAATTTGTCGAATACATCATCGAGCAGGAGGAGGGGCATGATGTTGCAATAGCGGTGAATGAATTCGCAATTAGCTAATTTTAGTGCTACAAGAAAAGTTTTTTGCTGTCCCTGCGAACCTGATTTTTTGATGGGATAACCGTCCATTTGCAGCAGGAGGTCGTCTTTGTGCGGACCGACTGTGGTGAATTGCAACAAGCGGTCTTTTTCAGCCGATTCGCTAAGCAGCGAGGTAAAATCCTTTTCCTGCAACTGCGAGCGATACACTAATTCGACTTTTTCGCGACCACCCGAGATTTCTCCATAATATTGCTGAAAAACAGGAATCAATTCCTGGCAATATTTTGTGCGGTATTTGTAAATCTTATTCCCACAGGCGACCAATTGCCCGTTCCACACTTCAAGCGCATCAGCGTCGAAAGTATGGTTTTCTGCAAAGGTTTTCAGCAGAGCGTTACGTTGTTCCAGCGCACGATTGTAGTACATCATATCGAGCAGGTACCTGTGGTCGTATTGCGAAATTACTTCATTCATCAACCTGCGCCGCTCCTCGCTGCCGCCGGTAATCAGATGCCCATCGGCCGGAGATACCATCACAACAGGCAACAATCCAACATGCTCCGACAAGCGTTCATAATCCTTCCTGTTGCGACGGAAAATTTTTTTTTGACCGCGCTTGATGCCACAATAGATACTTTCCGTCTCACCTTTCCGGTCATATTCACCCTGAATCACAAAGAAATCAGTATCATAACGGATATTTTGCGTATCGGCAGGGTTGAGGCAACTCTTGGTCATCGAAAGGTAATAGATCGCATCCAGCACATTGGTCTTGCCCACACCATTATTACCTACCAAACAGTTGATTTTCGGACAGAAACAAAAATCAGCATGGTCATAATTTTTGAAATTGACTATGGAGAGAGCGTTTAAAGAGCAACGATAAATGCTTGACATTTACCATTATTGCGGTTTGTAATACTTCATTGCTTCAGGCATGGCAGCTTGCAGGTCGGTGATCCGTTTGGTATCCGACGGATGAGTAGAAAGGAATTGTGGTGGAGCGCTACCACCCGAAGCAGCTTTCATTCTTTCCCAGAACTTGGGCGCTTCGTTTGGATCATATCCTGCCATGGCCATAAAAATCAGCCCCATCTTGTCGGCTTCCGATTCGTGCAAGCGACTGTAGGGCAAGATAGCGCCTAACTGCGTTCCAACGCCAAAAACTGTTAAGGCCAATTGTTGCGTTTGCTCGGTCTTTTGCTGCAAAGCTGTCGAAAGCGCCGTGCCGCCTAACTGCACCATCAGTTCCTGACTCATCCGTTCGCCGCTATGGTTAGCTATTGCGTGGGCTATCTCGTGACCCATGACCACAGCAATACCGGCTTCATCCTGACAAACAGGCAATATACCCGTATAAAATGCTACTTTACCTCCGGGCATACACCAGGCATTTACCGTATTGGGATCGTCGATCAGATTGAACTCCCACTGAAAACCGCTGACAACCGACGACATGTTCTTTTCTGCCATGTATTGTTCTACAGCTTTGCTGATACGTTCGCCTACACGTTTGATCATGGCCGTCTGTGTGGCATTGGTCGAAAGTTTGCTGGAGGAGAGCGTTTCCTTGTAGGACGTTGCCCCTAAAGAGTTCATTTCAGACGCCGATACAATGGACAATTGTTTGCGACCGGTGACAGGAACACTGCTACATCCGCTAAAAAGAAAAAAGATTACTGAAATAAAAAAGATGTTTTTCATTATTTTTTGTTTTGACGCAAAGATACAAAACATTTTTAATCCTACAAACCCTATTTTCATTTTTATTACCTTAGAAGAAAAACACCATCAAAAAATCAGGCTATAATGGGTATAGTTAACATACCACTAAAATAATCTTGCATCACGGTCTTCTGATAGTAACCCAATCAATTGCGTCATTTCCTCAAGATCGAATGGGTAATCCTTATCTCGATTCTTTTTAAAGAAACGATCGCCCCATTCCTGAATGGTGCTGTTCCTTTGAAGTGAAGACCATTCAGCGAACAGATTATCGGCTTTTTGTTGTTCTCCAAGTTGCGACCATGCGATACATTGCAGCAATGTTGAATAATCGCTGGCTCGTTGTGTAGATTGAGCAACTTTTTTCAAATGCAATTCCTTATCAGCAGGTTTTTTCGATTTGATGGAAATCATGGCGTTCACCCAATCTTCGAGTCGGGTATCAATCTGACTGTCAAATGGTTTTCCCACACCCAGATTTCGAGGCCACAAAAAAGCATCTGTAACCTTTCTCTCGGCGTCCCTTGTTTTTCCCTTAGTTAATGCCTGTATTGCCAACATCATTTTGATTTCGCGATAAATAAGCCGTCCTCCTCTTTCGCCTTCAAATGGCAAAATATGTATGGAATTTAATATTTTTTCGGCTTCCTCATATTGTTTATTATACGTCAGTACACGCATGTACAGCGCTGCTGTAGGGAAATGATTTTTGTGAGTGGCATGGAAAGGTTTGATGATTTGGAGCGCCTTTGCATGATCTCTTTTTTCGACGTAATAATTGGTTAACCTGTGCGTATATCTCCATTCGTTTGGTGCAAGCGAGACGGCTTTTTTCAGATCACGTTCCTTATCCGTTTCGTTTGAAGCCATTTGGGCACGCAGTGAATAAAATGGTGGAAAATCGGGTTGCTCGCCTAATTTTTCAAGCATCGCAAGCGCTTTTACTGCATTATTAGCTGATCCTTGCAACAGAGCCATATAATAAACCGGTTTCCAACCTGAAATTTTGGTCATCGCCCATTCGAACATCTCGTTACTTTCTGGTCTGAAAGGAAAAACATAAGCCGGACTTTGCGCATCGGCTTCTTTCAGCAAAGCTGTTTCTTCAGAGGTGTCTTTATACAGAAAAGCCAGCCAATATTTTGCTTCAGCGTTTGCAGGAGCAGCTTTTAAAAGCATACGGCTTTTCTCTTTCTGATCCAAAGAATAATACCAAATAGCCAATTCGAGGAAGGACTGAACCGGCATTTCGTTGCGAATTTTTTCTGAAAAACGGAGCATATCAGGGGTTGTTTTCTCATACAATATCAGCAGATTGAACGGATCGAGCGTAAGGATTCTTTCGGCAATTTCGTCCGATTTCCCTGTATCACATTTTTGCTTGTAGCACAGATACAACATCTGCAAGCCTTCAATATTTAAACTATTGTTGATCATGCTTTTTTCTGCATATTCGGCAGATCTGTCATAGTCTTTTTGGGTGAAATATATTTTGCTGATCTCCGTATATGCCGCGCTACGCATGGGAGTTGTCAGTGTGGCTATTTCGAAACCGTCTAATGCGTCGACTGTTTTGCCTAATTTCCTGGCCGCACGTCCGTATTCGATATTGGCATCCGGATCGTAGGTGTCAAACGACAAGGCTTTACGCGCAAAAAAGTATGCAGAATCGTAATTCATTCTCCGATAGCACAAGCGCGACATTTCAATTAACGAAGGAATATAATTCGGATCCAGAGCCAGCGAACCTTTAATCTGCGTTTCTGCGCGATCGTAAAGACGCATTCCGGAAAAATCTCTTCCCAAAAGGTATTTTCCTTGTGTTGTTTCATAATCGAATTTTTCAACGCCGGCAACGGGTCGATCCATTTTTTTGTCTTCTTTAGTCCAAATGTCGCGACTGCACAGGGTTATCTTAAATGCGTTTTTCCCGGCAGGAATACGCAAACTTGTACTGTAGGTCTTTGCTACTGAAAGACTTACTGGTTGTGATGCAAGGATTTGCCCTTGGGCATCGTAGAGTTTAAGCGTATCACTGATATGTTGCAGAGGTGAAAGCGTTAAATCCAAAGTGCCGCTTTTTTCTGTGACATTCACTAAACCGTAAAGGGTCGCATTGGCAACACCGCCCGTACCTTTAAACGGAAACCAGTATTCCGTCCAAACATCTGTTCCATAAGGCGTAAAATAGAACTGTTTGTAGGGAGTGAGGCTGCTTGTGCCTGCCGAGTTCTGATTGAACAACCTCCCGCTCTGTACTTCTATGTATTGTCCGTTGGTATCAGTCAATAATTCTTCCCAGATATTTCCCTGATCGGACAGCGCCCAGGTGAAAAATTTTTTTCCCAATTTCTCATCCCGTTCGGCAAAGTGCATCATTCCGAAATTTGTATTTGCCCAGTATGCACCAAAATAAGGAGCATTTGTACCCGATATGTGGTACGAGCCGCCGAAATCATTATTAACCCAACGCGACAGGTTTTTGCCGTTTTCCTCATCCATAGGCCAGGGTATGATTTCGCCTCCGTGACCAATGGAATACGTCCCCGGATAGATCAATTCCAAATCATTTGTCGCCGTAATTCCTGTATTTACCCAGTTGTAATAGGGTTGACTTCCCGAATTACCGTTGTGCCAGAAAGAGGCCGTGGTAAACCATCCCTTGTCTTTTGGCAAATTGATTTCCACTGTCCAACGCGTTCGTGTGAGCTGATCAAAATCGCTGATCCAGCAACTCACGCTACCGTCAAGATTTTGAACGGTGCGGTAATCTACCGGAAAAGAGCAACTTGGAGCATGGCCAATCACACCGTAATTGAACTCGATACCGCCGCTGGTCCATGCGCCTCGTAGCGCAATATCCCTGAATTTTACAACTTTATTGTCATAAAACATTTCTTTGCCGCAGGTTTTATCTACTACCGACCATATTTTACCGCCAATTTCCGGAAACACCTTGATTTTTAGATAATCATTTTCCAAAATCACCACTTTATGCTTTGTTTTCACCGATTCTGTGGTATAACCGTCGAAACGAAAATAGGGATAAATTTTCCCGAAAACGGGTATCGGATTGGGATCAGAATAAGGATAGGTTATATACTCTTCCTCTACTTCCTTGATTTGCGATGCGTTTTGCGCCTTCAGGGCGAAAACAAAAAATAAACTGACAAATGATATTGTCAAAATTTTCAATAAATACCCATTGGGTTGTGAATGGTTGTACATGGTTTTATATGTAATTAAATGGTTTTAAAATAATTCGACAATGGCAAAATATGTGGTAAACAGCGAGAATGCAATAACAGCCCATATCCATATATTTTCTTTCGTTGTAGCAATATGTTGCCCCATCAGATTTTTGCGATTAAGCAATATGAATATGGGAATTGCCACTGCAGGCAGTATACACGCTTGAAATGCCTGTGAAAAGACCATCAGCGCTGGAGGTCTTTGTTCCAAAAATACCGAACCAAAGCTAATCAACAAAGCTACAAGTACTAATAACCTCGATTGCATTGATTTAAGATTACGCGGTTTTCCTGTAAAGTCGGCAATCAACCATGGGGCGATCAATGCGATCGGGAAAATTGTTGATAATCCGGCACCTGCGACGCCCAAAATGATGATGTATGCGGCTATTTTCCCTCCGATGGGTTCAAAAAGAGCGATCATTTCGATGGTATTATCCAATTTTAACCCCATCACGTGAAGCGTACCTGCAGAAACCGCCATAATGACGGCACTCAGGAAAAGCATCGTAGCAGCCGAAACAAACGAATCCTTCTTTTCGATTTTCAGATCTTTAATGGTCCATCCCTTTTCGGCAACTACAGTACTGCGCACGATAAATACTGCTGCCGAACAAGTTGTTCCCGCTATGGCAGCAATCAGTCCCAGATTATGTTTGGGTATGCTGGGAATTAATCCTTTACCAAGAGCTACGAAGTCAGGTTTTACTAAAATGAAGACTAACAAAAACGATAATCCCAACAGGATTACGAAAACTATCAATACTTTTTCGAAGGTGTTGTATTTTCCGAACCATATCAAAAGGTACATCGCGATAGCAGTCACTAAAATAATCCAGAAAGGGTTGATAGACGTACCCGTTGACATGCGGATTCCTTCTTGCAGCATATCGGCCACAATCCCCATGACGCCAATAATAGCAAGCAATTCGCCAACAATCAGCGCTATTATGATGTACAAACCCAGTATCCACCCATGCTTGAAATTGGTTTTAAAGTTGTACAGCGCGGTATGTCCGGTAACAAGTGTGAACTTACCGTAAGCCACCATCAGGATGTAAGTAAAAATACCCGAAAGTACCAATACCCAAAATAGTCCCATACCATGCTCTGCGCCGGTTTTGGCCATGGTGGTGACACTGCCTGTGCCAATATTATATCCGATAAGAAACAAGCCCGGTCCGACAAGGGCCAATGCGATAGAAATTTTTTTGAAAATCTTCTTCACTGTTGAAAATAAAAAATGTTGAGAATTAAAATATATGTCGGCCGCAAATATAAAAGAAAAACTGCTTATCTCCTTCGTTTACCAAAATATTTTTCCAGTATTACAGAGCTTCACTTATAATTTTCTCAACTTCTTCAATCATTTTCGGCACCGGTTTTCCAAGAACGCGACAACCGATTTCGGTAATTAAAATATCATCCTCAATACGGATACCGCCGAATGTTCTGTAATCTTTCAGAATATCGTAATTAATAAAATCATTAAACTTCTTTTCTGCTTCCCATTGGTCTATCAAGGCGGGGATAAAATAAATACCGGGTTCTACTGTTAATACATAACCGGTTTCGAGCCGCCTGCCAAAACGTATTGATTTCAGGCCAAACTCCGTACTTCGTGAAACAGTATCGTCGTAACCAACATAATTTTCGCCCAAACCTTCCATATCGTGAACATCAAGCCCCATTGCGTGCCCCAAACCATGTGGGAAAAACAAGGTGTGAACGCCCTGTGCTACGGCGTCGCTCATGTTTCCGCGCATTACGCCGACATCTTTCATTCCATCGGCAATGACGCGCGCTGCCGCCAAGTGAACATCCCTGTAGTCCACGCCGGGACGGCTCATCTCAATGCCTTTGAGGTTGGCTTGCAGAACAGTTTGATAAATGGCTTTCTGTCGCGCATCAAACCGGCCACTCACAGGCATTGTGCGAGTGATGTCGCCGGAATAGCCCATTGCCGTTTCAGCACCGGCATCGGTGATCAGCAGTTGCCCGTTACGCATGATATTACCGTGGTAATGATTGTGAAGTATTTGCCCGTTCACACTCAATATCACCGGAAAAGCCACCTGTCCGCCATTTGCCAGCGCAATGCCTTCTATTGCTCCGGCCAATTCACTCTCCATTATGCCTGCGCGCACGTGTTTCATGACGTAAGTGTGCATTTGCCAGCACGTGCCGATAGCTGCTTCGATTTGCTCAATTTCCTGCGGCTCCTTCACCATGCGCATTTTCACAACTGCTTTAATAAGCGCCTCGGATGCTTTTTCTTTCTGTTGTACAGGCAGTATGCCGAGCAATTCCCACAGGTGGATTTTCGTTTCTGCACGATAAGGCGGAAGAAAATGAATGGTGCGTCCCTGCTGTCTTGCCTTCTGCAAAACATTTGCCAAGGCGGTATATGGCTGTGTCTGGCTGATCATGACGGAGGCCGCCTTGTCAGCCATGGACGGCTGTTGCCCCATCCAAATAATATCGTCCATCGTCGAGTTGTCGCCAAACAGACATTCTGAACCTTCGTCAATATCCATCACACCGGCCAGGCCGGGTTCCTGTAATCCAAAGTAATACATAAACGCACTGTCTTGTCTGTATGAGTACGTATTGGCAGGATAGTTGAACGGAGTTTCAGCATTGCCCGGAAAAAAAACAATTCCATCCTGCACCATTTTCCGCAATTCATCGCGGCGTTTTTTATAGGTATATGGGGAAAACATGTTATTTAATTATTGTCTTGTCACGGTCGGGACTTACCGAAATAATTTGAAACGGAACGCCGGTTTCCTTTTCGATAAATGCTACATATTCCTGCATTTCTACAGGAAGACTGTCGAATGACAAAATATCGGTTATGTCGTTTGACCAACTTTTCATTTCCCTGTACACAGGTTCTATATTTGCATTGGTATCGAATGGGATTTGGTCGGTTTCTATGCCGTTCACCTTGTAATGCGTACATACTTTGATGGTATCGAATCCTGACAGCACATCAGCTTTGGTCAGAATCAGCGAACTGACGCCGTTGATCATGATTGAATATTTCAATACGGGCAGGTCCAACCATCCGCAACGTCGCGGCCGTCCGGTGGTGGAACCATATTCATCACCTTTCTTCCGCAATTCTTCGCCTGCAGCATCGAGCAATTCCGTAGGAAACGGCCCGCTACCCACGCGCGTACAATATGCTTTCACGATACCGTAAACTTTTCCGATATGCGAGGGTGCAATACCCAATCCGGTACAAGCACCGGCACAGACGGTACTGGACGAGGTGACAAACGGATATGAACCGAAATCAACATCAAGCATCGTACCTTGCGCTCCTTCGGCCAATATGGTTTTGTTTTCGACCAAATACCGGTTAATAGCGTATTCGCTGTCAAGCACCTTAAATGTTTTCAATACATCAATCGCTTCAAGCCATGCTTTTTCCTCCTTTTCGTATTTTTCTACGAAATTGTATTGTTTCAGCAAGTTTATGTGTTTGTCGCATAACTGCCGGTAACGGGAATCGAAATCAGTCATGAAAATATCGCCCACACGCAAGCCATTACGGCCTGTTTTGTCCATATACGCCGGACCAATACCTTTCAAAGTCGACCCAATCTTGGATACGCCTTTTGATGCTTCCGACGCTGCGTCGAGCAGGCGGTGTGTGGGAAGTATCAGATGAGCCTTACGAGATATGTACAGATTTTTCATATCAACGCCGTTTGCCCGCAATGCTTCGATTTCTTTACGGAATACAATAGGGTCAATTACCACGCCGTTACCAATGAGGTTAATCTTTTCGGGATGGAAAATGCCAGAAGGAATGAGGTGCAGCACATGCTTGATGCCATCAATTTCCAAAGTGTGGCCGGCATTGGGGCCTCCCTGAAAACGGGCGATCACATCATAATGAGGGGTCAGATAATCAACTGCTTTGCCTTTCCCTTCGTCGCCCCACTGCAAACCTACTAATACATCTAATTTCATTTTGTTGATGGATGGTTTTAAAACTAAACTACAAAGATAATGAAAAATTTTTATGTAGGTATGAAATAGTTTGAATTATTGAAACAATTTTTTTTGTTATTTTTTCCGGTGTTTTGTAACCTTCTGTTGCAATTGGTCACATATTATTTTGAGAACATTAGCCAAAGATAGATGGAAATTTACTTTGATAATTCGTATAAATTATTTATTTTTGCAAACATTAATAGTTGAATATCGGGAAACTTTAGTTGTAAAGTAGAATATGGCAATATCATGAACTGTAAGCAAATCACAGAAAAATTATCGTTATCCGATCCCGTCTCATTAACAGCCCTTTATACCGAAGCCAATACGATAAAGACTTCCACTATCGGGAATAAAGTGTATTTGCGTGGATTGATAGAATTTTCGAATATCTGTATCAAAAATTGTTATTATTGTGGTATTCGTCGTGAAAATCAGGCAGTAAAACGTTATGAGTTGAATGATGTAGAGGTTTTGTCGGCGGTAAATTTTGCCTGGAAAAACCGCTACGGTTCGGTAGTATTGCAGTCAGGAGAACAGCAATCGGCGCATTTTACACGGCGTATTACCCGTTTATTGCATGAAATAAAGGCATTTACCAATAATGAACTGGGGATTACACTCTCGTGCGGCGAACAAACTGCCGCAACTTACAGGGAATGGTTTAAAGCCGGTGCCCACCGCTATTTGTTGCGTATCGAAACATCAAACAGGGAACTGTATTACAAACTTCACCCTGCCGACGATAGACATTCCTATGACGCACGTCTATCCGCTATTCAACTGTTGCGTGCCGAGGGATATCAGGTGGGAACCGGAGTGATGATTGGATTGCCTTTCCAGACCATTGAACATTTAGCTGATGATTTGCTGTTTTTTCAAGCGATGAATGTAGATATGGTGGGGATGGGACCTTATTTGGAGCACAGCCAAACGCCTTTATACCAGTACCGACACCTTTTGTTATCTCCGAAAAAGCGGTTGGAATTGACGCTAAAAATGGTGGCTGTCCTGCGTTTGCTCATGCCCGACATCAACATTGCAGCCACCACCGCCTTGCAGGTCTTGCATCTCGAAGGACGCGAAATGGCGGTGTTGGCCGGCGCGAATATCATTATGCCCAATATGACCCTGCCCGAACACAGGCCTGATTACCTGATTTACGAACATAAACCTGGCGTCAACGATGATGCTGCTTTGAGCAAATCGAAATTGGAGCAAAACCTGTACAATGCCGGTATCAACATCGGTTACGGCGAATGGGGCGACTCACAACACTTTTGTCACAAAACATAAAATGCTTGTAATTTCTTTGCGCCTTTGCGAGAGGAATAATACCACGCAAAGGCGCAAAGATTTTGGTAACATAACGTTATTCTTCCTTCAGTTCCCGTATCTCATCCAAACTTTTGAGGATAGAATCAATGCTTTTGTTATAATATTTGTATGACCAATAAGTAATCAATCCTGCCGCAATAAACACACAAATCAGTAAACTCCACAAAGAAAATGTTACCTTCCTGACTGCGTATGTGGATAATCCGAGTATCACAAATACAGGTCCTACAAAATAATACAAAAATTTCTTTTCGCGGTTTAATTGAATGCGATACCTATTCATACTTAAAATATTGTTACCCACATTTTTTGTGATATCGAATTTCATCAATCCGTGAGTTTTGAAAATACCCCAAAAAGGGTAAACAAAACAGACAGCTAAAGTAAAAAACAATGTAGTGTCCATCGCCCAATTTTTTCCACCCATCTTATCAAGTTCGAAAATTATCAATGGTATCATTAGGAGCAAAAAAACGACTGCTATCATTTCCCCTGTAATAAACCTGTTCACCAATTTCCCTGCTTTGCTCTTCATCATTTCCAAAATGATACTTTCTTTCAATTCTTCATTACGTTTCAGCCTGTTGTCCAATTCTGTCCAGGCTACTTTCAATTCGTCCAATTCCATGATTTCTAATTTTTTAAAGATTCGACATTTGTATTAATTTTTCCCTGGCTCGTTTCAGTTTTGTGGATACGTTGCTGACGGTCAAACCCGTGATGTCAGCAATTTCCTGATACGATTTTTCTTCAAGGTAAAGCAATATGATGGCCTTTTCGAGGGTTTTCAACTGTGCTATCAGGCGGTACATCTCGCGGATATTGTTTTCCATGCTTTCGGGTGCAGGAAGTGATTCGGCCAGCATCGCCACAGGGACAGTGTTTTTGGGTCGCCGTATGTCCTTCCGCACGCCGGTAATGCAGGTATTCAGAGCAATACGGTAAATCCACGTACTGATGGCGCTTTCATTCCTGAATTTCGGGAACGCTACCCAAAGGTTGCATACTACCTCCTGATAAAGGTCAGCCAGCGGAAACCCGTCCGACGCGTAAAAGGAACACACCTTGTAGATCACCCTTTCGTATTGCCTGATCATCGCTATGAATGCTTTTTCCAACTCCACTTTTTCCATCTGTTGCTTTTGATATATTAGTCGTACAAAATTGAAAAAAATTGCATCCATGAGTAAAAAAATGTTGAAAATTTTGGGAAGAGTAGCAAGAAACGCTACCTTTGCAGTAATAATCATTAAATCAAAGTAATCATGAAAATCTCAAAAAACATAGTCCTTTTTGTTATGTTCTGTGTAACTGTTTCCGCTGTTTCCGCGCAAACCAATACATATAACATTGTACCCCAACCGGCAAAGCTGAAACCTCAGCAGGGACAATTCGTATTCAATACCGAAACGCTCATCGTAGCTCCGGTTGGCAACGATGTCGACATGCACAACGCTGTTTTTGCACTGTTGGAGCGTCTCCTCCTGTCGACCGGGCTGAACGTCAAAATCACCGATAATTCAGACGGCAACATCAAACCCGATAAAAACATGGTGTATTGCAAACTTATACGTTCCATCGCTAATAAGGAAGCCTACAGGATAACCATCACCAAAGACCGTATCGAAGTTGAAGCCGGCGCGCCTGCGGGAATCTTTTATGCCATGCAGACCATTCGGCAGTTGTTGCCGCCCGAAATCAACCGTGACGTGCATGCCAAAGATGTTGTGTGGGCTGTTCCCTGCGCTGTTATTGAAGATGAGCCGCGCTATCCTTACCGCGGAATGTTGCTCGACGTATGCCGTCATTTCTCGGATGTGGCAGCGGTAAAGCGTTACATCGACAAGTTGGCTTTTCACAAAATCAATCGTTTTCAAATGCACCTGACCGACGATCAGGGCTGGCGTATCGAAATTAAAAAATACCCGAAATTAACCGAAGCAGGCGCTTGGCGAGACCGCACGTTGATGGGCAGGTATGTCTCCGGAGGCCCTTTCCTCTACAAACAGGAACGTTATGGCGGATATTACACTCAGGAGCAGATAAAGGATATCGTAGCCTATGCCAAAAAGAAATTTGTGACCATAATACCCGAAATCGAAATGCCGGGGCACGCAGTTGCCGCGCTGGCTGCCTATCCCGAACTGTCGTGTGCCGGCGGCCCGTTTGAAGTGGAAGGCCGTTGGGGGATATTTAATGATGTGTACTGTCCCAAAGAAAGCACTTTTGAATTTTTTGAAAACGTGCTTGCAGAAGTGATGGAACTGTTTCCCGGCGAATATATCCACATCGGCGGCGACGAATGTCCCAAGCTGCGCTGGAAAAATTGCTACCACTGCCAGACAAAAATTCAAGAATTGGGATTGAAAGACGAGCACGAATTGCAGAGTTATTTCATCACACGAATTGAAAAATTCGTCAATTCAAAAGGTAGACGAATCATTGGATGGGACGAAATTTTGGAAGGCGGTTTGGCGCCCAACGCTACCGTAATGTCGTGGCGTGGCACCGAAGGAGGAATTACTGCCGCCAAACAGGGACACGATGTCATCATGACCCCAACTTCATATTGTTATTTTGATTATTACCAGTCGCAAGATCGTGACAACGAACCATTGGGCATTGGCGGTTATCTGCCCATGGAAAAGGTGTACAGTTTCGACCCTACACCCAATGAACTTACCGCAACGGAAGCCAAACACATTCTCGGTGGGCAGTGCAACCTCTGGCGCGAATACATTGTTACCGACACACATGTGGAATACATGCTGTTCCCGCGATTGGCAGCATTGGCCGAAGCCGTATGGACGCCTGTAAACGAAAAGAATTACGAAAATTACATGACCCGTCTTGTCGGCATTCTAAAACATTACGAAGCCATGAATATCAATTATTCACGGTCGAATTTGAAATGAATCAATTTTGATTCAGCCAGTTGATTAATTCTTGAGGGTCTTTACCGTAGCCGTTGGCTCCGATACTTACGGCAAAATCATTATTCACCGGCGCTCCGCCAACAGCAACTTTCGTATCGGGGTATTTCTGCCGGATGGTAGAGATGATGGTTTTCATATTGACCATCGTAGTGGTGAGCAGGGCAGATAAACCAATAACAGCACTGGGATGGTTATCTAATTTTGCAAGAAATTGCTCGGGTTTCACATCCACACCCAGGTCAATTACTTCCCAACCGGCTCCTTCTACCATCATGCAGCACAGATTTTTGCCAATGTCGTGCAGGTCGCCCATTACAGTACCCATAATCAATACGCCTTTGCGCTGTATTTCACCCGACTGGAAATAGGGTTTGAGGTGCGCCATAGAGGCGGACATTGCCTTGGCCGACAAGAGCATCTGCGGAACAAAGATTTTATTTTCAGTATATCTTTGTCCCACACTGTTCATGGCAGGTACCAAAGCCATATTCAAAATGTCGCCAGGTGTTACGCCTTCTTCGAGCGCCTGACGCGTAAATTCGTCTGCGCCCGGTTGTCCCTTCATCTGCGGCGGATAGGGCGAGGCAAGATTCACTTTCCCGTTTTCAACACATTCGGAAATTTGATTGATTAAATTGTTCATTTTAAAGAATTGTTTGATTGTATATTGATTTCTAATTTTTATGCTCCTTTTCGACGTTTAATCTCGTCACGTATTTTGGAAGCCTGTTCGTAGTTTTCATTCACGATGGCTTCGTTCAATTGGTTTTCCAGTTCTGGGATGTCAAGGTGCTGCAAGTCGGGTTTTTTCTTTTTTGTTTCGCGAACAGGCGAAGGTTGACCGGCTGCAGGCTGGGGCTCATTAGCGAAGACAATACCTGCACGCTCCAGAATTTCAGCGGTGGTGTATATGGGACAACCAAATCTCAAGGCCAACGCAATGGCGTCGGAGGTACGGGCGTCAAGTTCTACGCGCTTGCCGCCGTTTGTACAGATTAATTTGGAATAGAATACGCCCTCTTCAAGGCGAAAAATATATACTGTTTCCACAACTATACCATATTGCATGGCAAAATTATAAAACAAATCATGTGTCAGCGGACGGGGCGGATTCAGACCCTCCAATTGAATAGCAATGGCTTGTGCTTCAAACCCTCCAATAATGATCGGAATACGTCTGTTGCCATTTTCTTCGCCCAGCACTAACGCATACGCGCCTGTTTGTGTTTGACTGTATGATATACCCAACACATTGAGTGGTACTTTATTCATTCGAAAAAAATATCATCAATTAAAATACAAATTTAACTGTTTTTTTGATAATATTATGAATTTTCACATTGAAAACAAAAAAAATTACTCAAAATCAAGGCCGAATTGTTGTTTAAAAGTTAACAATACCGGATTTTTGCGGCTCATTTGTGCAAATTTATCCTCGGCGGTGTACGCTTTTGTGGTTTCGTTTTTTTCGGACAATACAATTTCCATTTCTGTATTTTCGTTGTTTAATGCAGATCGCAGGTATTGCAACAGTCTTGGTTGTATTTTTTGTAAAGGTTCTTTTTGTAACGGATTGCTAATTTGAAAAATGATTTTTGTTTCGTCTTCCAAAGTCGGTGTATGAGCAGTAAGTATGCTAAATAACCGGGTGTCTTCAGTTTTCAGCGCATCGGCAAAACTGTTCCACGCATCGGCAAGGGATTGAAAGCCCCCTGAATCTCCCCGAGAGGGAGTTGGTGGAACATCGGTAGTATTCTCAATTGTAGCAGGTTCAATCTTTACAGTAACAGGTTTTGGTTCGGGACGTCCTGCCATTGCATCTTTGATGGAAATGGACGGAATAATCGGTCGCACCGCAGTTTTAGGTGTTGCCGTTGATGCAACTGACTGTGGTTGGTTTGAAGCGGTTGAGATTAAAGGGTCAGATTTTTTTTTCGACTCCGATGTTCGATAACCGGAGTAAAGCCAACTCTACATGCAACCGTTGATGCTTGCTTATTTTGTAATTGATGTCGCAACTGCTGCATATATTCAATGCCTCGTAAAGTAACCCCGCACTGCACCGCTCTGCCTGTTCGCGGTATCGTTGGCGGACGTCGGCGCCCACTTCGAGCAAAGACAGCGTTACAGGATCTTTACAGACTAATAAATCGCGAAAATGCGAACCGAGACCGATAATGAAGTTATGCCCGTCGAAACCCTTATCCAATATTTCGTTGAACAGCATGAATGACTGTCCGGAATTGTGGTCGAGAAAAGCGTCTGTCAATCGGAAATAATATTCGTAATCCAATACATTGAGGATATCGATTACGCTTTTGTAAGCTACATGGCTACCGCAATAACTTACCATCTGGTCGTAAATGGACAGTGCGTCGCGCATGGCGCCATCCGCCTTTTGTGCGATAATGCGCAATCCCTCTGTCTCGTATGTAACGCCTTCATTCGCCGATATCTTTTCAAGATATTTCACTGCATCATCAATCTTTATACGGTTGAAATCAAAAATCCGGCAACGTGAGAGAATGGTAGGAATGATCTTGTGTTTTTCGGTTGTGGCAAGAATAAAGACTGCATAAGATGGCGGTTCTTCCAGCGTCTTCAGAAAAGCATTGAATGCCTGTGTCGTCAGCATGTGTACCTCGTCGATGATATAGATGCTGTATTTACCGATTTGCGGCGGAATGCGCACCTGATCTATCAGATTGCGGATATCGTCCACCCCATTGTTTGAGGCAGCGTCCAATTCGTGTATGTTGTACGATCTCGATTCATTAAATGACTTGCATGATTCGCATTGATCGCAAGCCTCGATATCTGACGTCAGATGGAAACAATTGAGCGTTTTGGCCAAAATGCGCGCACATGTCGTCTTGCCAACTCCACGCGGACCACAAAACAGGTAAGCCTGCGCCAGGTGTTTGTTTTTGATGGAGTTTTTAAGTGTCCTGGTCACAGAATCCTGTCCAACTACCGTATCAAATGTTGCCGGCCGGTATTTTCGCGCCGATACTATAAAATTATTGGTCTTCAAAATTGATAAAATACTTTTCGACAAATAACCCATGATTATTTGTTACCCCGCCTGTCTGTTTTTCCAGCCTTGATATTTGTCGGCCGGTTTCCGCCTGTCTTTCGCTTAGCGCCTGCAAGGCAGCCAAAAAACTATCAGCGGTTGCCGATGGTATATTTGTCAGATTTCCTATGATTTCTTAACTTTTACTTCACCGCAAAAATACATCTTTTTTACGATACCCAAAGTATTTTCAATATTTTTCTTACTTTCCTTTCCAAAAGACAAATCGTTGCTTCACTGTCGTCGGTATAATTTTTCAAACTTAATTTGGTTCCAAGTATACTTTCCTGTAATTCATTCATTTTCATGATAAACGGCATTTATCTGTTTTGCGTCGCTTCAAAATAACCTTCGCCGCTCAAAGGCATTCCTCGATGTTAAACCCGTTTTTGTCTATGTTCGGGGGCTGTGTTTCGATTTTGCTTGCACACGGGTTGAGCAAGCAATAGTTTTGCCGAAAATTTTATTAAAATAAATGAATATGAAAAGATTTTCTTTTTTGATTTTAGTGATTACACTGACTGTCTTCGATGTGCAGCCGCAGGAAAACGCTCGGACATGGTCTTTACAGGATTGCCTGAATTATGCGCTGGAGCAAAATATTCAGGTGAAAAAGAGCAAGCTGAGCCTGCTGTCCGGAGACGAAGACCTGCAATTGTCCAAAGCGCAGATGTTTCCATCATTATCAGCCGGAATTTCGCAATCAGTTGTCAATTATCCTTCCGCAGGTGATAATACCTATAGCGGCAGTTATGGTATCAGCGCCGGTTTGACATTGTTTGACGGCGGTCGCCGGACGAATACCATCAAACAAAACGAACTCCGTCAGAATGTGAATGAATTGGCTGTTGAACAAAGTGAAAACGACATTCGTATTTCGCTTGTTCAGGCTTACATGCAGGTTCTCTATGCGATGGAGTCGGTTCGTATCAACGAGAACACGGTCGAAGTTTCCAAAATGCAGTTTGAAAGAACGTCGGAGTTATTGAAAGCCGGGGCGATTTCGAGGGTCGATTTGGCGCAGATTGAAAGCCAACACAGTTCGGACAAGTACAGGTTGGTAGTGTCGCAGACAAGTTTGGACAATTACAGGTTGCAGTTAAAACAGTTGCTCGAATTGGATATTACCGAAGAGATTACTATCCGGGTTCCCGATCTGACAACAGATATGATAATGACCTCGTTATTGGATAAACAGACCATTTATCAGACAGCGTTGAATGTGATGCCCGAAGTGAAAAGCAGCAGGTTGAGCATGAATATTGCCGGTTTGGAAATCAGGAAGGCGCAGGCGGGTTATCTGCCCACCCTTTCGTTGAACGCAGATATAGGCACGGGGCACGCTTCCGGCGTCGTGTCTGCATTTGGTTCGCAAATGTGGGACAGGATGAATGAAAGCGTCCGGTTGTCGTTAAGTATTCCGATATACAGCAACCGCCAAAACCAAACAGCCGTCAATAAAGCACGGTTATCGGCGGAAACAAGCGAATTGGACTGGCTGAACACGCAAAAACAGTTGTTGAGAACCGTAGAAGGGCTGTATTTGGACGCCACTTCTTCGCAAAATCAGTATCTTGCTGCTGTTGAACAGGTAAACTATTCCGAGGAAACGTTTCAGTTGATTGAAGAGCAATTTTTTTTGGGAATGAAGAATACGCTGGAATTGCTGACTGCAAAAAACAATCTGCTGAATGCCCGACAGGAAATGTTACAGACAAAATATATGGCTTTGATGAATATACAACTGCTGAATATCTATCAGAACGCACCCATCATTTTAATTTGAATAAACCATTAAATAATTAATAATCATGTATAAAAGAAAAATAATTATCGGAGTAATTTGTATTTTACTCATTCTTACAGGAGTATATCTCTTTACGGGAAAATCCTCCAATGGGAACATGCAATTGGTAACCGCCAAAGCAAGTCGCAATTCGATGACGAATTTCGTAACGGCTACAGGAACCGTCGAACCTGTAACCAAAGTAGATGTCGGGACACAAGTATCCGGTATCATTGACAAAATTTATGTTGATTTCAACAGCGTAGTAACCAGGGGACAGGTCATTGCCGAAATGGACAAGATAAACCTTGAGGCTGATTTGGTTGCAAAAGAAGCAGAATTAGCAAGCAGCAAAACCGAATTTGAGTATCAGGAAAAGAACTACGCCCGCAACAAAACGTTGCATGAAAAGAGCCTCATCAGCGATACTGATTTTGAAACGGCAACCTATAATTTCGAAAGGGCAAGAAACAGTTATACCAACACCCTTTCGGGAATGACAAAAGTGCAGCGCAATCTTCAGTATGCCATTATAAAAAGCCCGATTGACGGAGTGGTCATTAACCGCGCCGTAGAAGAAGGACAAACTGTAGCAGCAGGTTTCAGTACGCCTACTTTATTTACCATTGCCAACGATTTAACCCAAATGCGGGTAATCGCAAAGGTGGACGAGGCCGATATAGGTCAGGTTGAAGAAGGTCAAAATGTGACATTTACGGTGGACGCCTATCCAAATGATGTATTTAAAGGAAAAGTTACGCAAGTTCGTTTGGAAGCGACGATTACATCAAACGTTGTCACGTACGAAGTGGTCATCAGTGCCTATAATCCCGATTTGAAATTGAAGCCCGGCTTAACAGCCAATGTGACAATTCTCACGCTGGAACTCAACGATGTGTTGACGATACCGAACAGAGCATTGCGTTTTATTCCCGATAAAGATGCGCTTCTTGCGATAAATATATCGGTAGCTGAACCTGCCAGGGAAATGCCTGCCGATAAAAGAATAGTATGGAAAAAAGAAGACAATACATTAATTCCCACAATGATTACAGTGGGCACGTCGAGCATGAATATGACGGAAGTAATTGATGGACTTTCCGATAGTGATGAGATTGTTACGGATTTGACGGCGGAAATATCTGGACAGCAAGGCGGAAATCAACCCGAACGCAGTCCGTTTATGCCCGGTCCCCCTACGGGTGGTAATAGACGATAGGGGCGTACCCTTGCGGTCGCCCAATTAATTATTAAGAATTGAAATGAGATGAAAGAAATAATTCGATTAGACAATATCAAACGCGATTTTCATGTTGGTGAAGAAACCGTACATGCTTTGCGGGGCATATCATTTACCATCCATGAAGGCGAGTTTGTTACCATCATGGGCAGTTCGGGTTCGGGGAAAAGCACGCTTCTGAATACCTTGGGCTGCCTTGATACACCAACGCATGGCGAATATTATCTGGATGAAGCGCCGGTTCGTAAGATGGGAAAAAATGCACGCGCCATATTGCGCAACCGAAAAATAGGTTTTGTTTTCCAAAGTTATAACCTGTTGCCTAAAACAACGGCGATTGAGAATGTAGAGCTGCCCTTGCTTTATAATCCGGCTTACAGCGCTTCCAAGCGCAGGGAAAAGGCGATACGGGCGCTCAAAGACGTAGGGTTGGGCGACAGGTTGAACCATAAAAGCAATCAAATGTCGGGCGGACAAATGCAACGTGTGGCGATAGCACGGGCATTAGTCAACGACCCCGCAGTAATTCTTGCCGACGAAGCCACCGGAAACCTCGATACCCGTACCAGTTTTGAGATTTTGGTGCTTGTTCAGCGGTTACATGCCGAAGGTCGAACCATTATTTTTGTAACGCACAATCCTGATATCGCCAATTTCAGCGGACGTAACATTCTGCTTAAAGACGGACGTGTAATAAGCGATACAGCCAACGGACATATTCAGTCAGCCGCCGATGTGCTGGCTACGTTACCAATTATGAATGATGATTAATTGAATAATTGAGATTTTAGTTATCCAAAATTCAAAATTCATCATTCAATTCAATTTTTCAATTAATCACAAATCATAACTGTAAAATGAATATAATTAACCTTACGAAAATAGCGCTAAAAGCGTTGTCAAACAACAAAATGCGCGGATTTCTCACTATGTTGGGCATCATCATAGGAGTAGCGTCCGTGATTACCATGCTTGCCATCGGACAGGGGTCGAAAGTAAGTATTCAGTCTCAAATCAGCGAAATGGGTTCAAATTTGATTATGATACAACCCGGCGCCGATATGAGGGGCGGAGTAAGGCAAAGTGCATCAGCAATGGAAACGCTGAAACTTGCCGATTACGAAAGTATATTAAGAGAAAACAGTTTTTTGACGGCTGTTTCTCCGGTTGTAAATACGTCAGGACAGACAGTTTATGGTTCCAATAACAAACCAACAACGATTTACGGAGTTAATCAGGATTATTTGTATATACGTCGTTACATCGTAGATGACGGTGATATGTTTACCGAACAGGACATCCATTCTGCCGCAAAGGTCTGTGTTATTGGAACAACGGTAGTAAACGAACTTTTTCCTAATGGCGAAAATCCCATAGGGCAAATTATTCGATTTCAAAAAATTCCGTTCCAGATTGTCGGAGTACTAAAAAGTAAAGGATACAACAGCATGGGAATGGATCAGGATGATTTAATTTTGGCGCCTTACACCACCATTCAAAAAAGAGTATTGGCTATTACCCACTTACATAGCATCAATGCCTCTGTTTTCAAAGAAGAATTGACGAATACGGCGATTAATGAAATTGAGGATATTTTACGCCAAAACCATAAACTGCAACCCACAGCCCCCGATGATTTTACAATCAGGTCTATGGAAGAAATAAGTTCGATGATGACTTCAGTGACCAATTTATTGACTATATTGCTTGCTTCTGTAGCGGGAATTTCCTTATTGGTAGGCGGTATCGGGATTATGAATATCATGTATGTATCAGTAACCGAGCGCACCCGAGAAATTGGTTTGCGTATGAGCATCGGAGCCAGAGGAATGGATATTTTGGCACAATTTCTCATCGAGTCAATTCTTATAAGCATCACCGGCGGCGTAATCGGTGTTCTGTCGGGAATAGGGGCTGCAAAGGCGGTTAATGCTATTGCGAATTTCCCGGTCAGTATTCAGGTATGGACTGTATTTCTGGCTTTTGCCGTATGTACGGTTACGGGCGTATTCTTCGGATGGTATCCGGCTAAAAAAGCGGCACAGTTAGATCCGATTGAAGCAATTCGTTACGAATAAATCAATATATTTGCACGATGAAAACATTTTCTCAAATTCAGGGTACGGAAAATCCGCCAAAGCGATTGGAATGGCTCGTTCATGCAATCGTTTGGACAGTATTGTTTATTTTTCCCTTTTTGTTCAGAGGAAGGGATTCGGGTATGATAAACCTGCTGGATTATATGCGTTTATTTATCATGCTGGCTGGGATTTTTGTTGTATTCTACCTGAATTACAGTTATTTGGTGAAACGATTTTTGTTTACCAGACGAATTTGTCAGTATCTGTTCATTAATTTGTTGCTGTTTGCCGTTGTCACTGCCATATCACATCTTCTGTTGAGCATAATTCCGCCTCCGGAAATCATGCCGGAACATGAACGTCGTGCACCTTTTTACTTTTTTATTCTGTTTGATGTCATCAAGTTTATTTTTCTCACGGCCTTATGTGTTGCACTAAAGGTAACCGGCAGTTGGTACCGGATAGATACGGAGCGAAAAGAATTGGAAAAACAGCGTTCGGAGGCTGAATTGCAAAATCTGAAAAACCAGTTGAATCCGCATTTCCTGTTCAATACGCTGAATAATATTTACAGTCTGATTGCCATCAATGGCGAACAGGCGCAGGATGCCGTACACGAATTGAGCCGCTTGCTTCGATACATGATGTACGATAGCGCTCAAGCATTTGTGCCCGTGGGAAAAGACATTGATTTTGTCCGAAACTATGTGAAACTGATGCAAATCCGCATGCCGGCGCATGTTGATTTGAAAACAGAGATACAAGTCGAACAACCGGATATATTGATTGCGCCGCTTCTATTGATTGCACCGGCTGAAAACGCCTTCAAACACGGCGTTAGCAACAGTAAACCCTCATTTGTCCATTTGGAAATAATCGTTGCCGGTAATCAAATCAGATGTTTGGTGCGCAACAGTTTCTTTCCAAAGGACAAACAGGACAAAAGCGGTTCGGGCATTGGATTGGTCAATTTATGTAAACGATTGGATTTGTTATATCCCGGAAATTATGAACTGACCTGCGGGCAGATAGACGAATCTTACTGTTGTGAATTAATCATTAACCTGTCTGAAAAACGATGAACCTTTCATGCGCAATAATTGATGATGAGCCACTGGCTGTCAGTCTGTTGGAATCGTATGTGCTTAAAACGCCCTTTTTAACGCTGAAAGGGAAATATCACAGCACAGTTCTTGCTATGCCCGAACTGAATGCAAACCCTGTCGATTTACTTTTATTGGATATACAGATTCCCGAACTCAACGGGATGGAGTTTTCGCGTATGGTTTCTGAAAATACGCGGATTATCTTTACCACCGCTTTCGCGGAATATGCGCTCGACAGTTACAAAGTCAATGCGCTGGATTACCTGCTGAAACCGATTAGCTATGCCGATTTTCTTCAATCGGCGAAAAAAGCATTACAATGGGGAGAAATGTTTCATCACCGGCAAACCGCTAAGTCTGCGTCCGGAAAATCAGAGCCGGAAAGTATCTTTATCAAGACGGAACGTAGATTGGTTCAGATTGGTTTGAACGAGATACTGTATGTTGAAGGCTTAAAAGACTATGTGAAAATTTTTATCGAGAGTCAGACGCAACCTGTTCTGTCGTTGATGAGTATGAAGGCTATGGAAGAACTGCTTCCGTCTGACAAATTTGTCCGCGTACATCGTTCCTTTATTGTCCAGCCCCAAAAAATTAAGGTAATCGAACGAAGCCGGATAATATTCGGAAAAGAATATATTCCCATTTCAGACAGTTATAAGGAAAAATTATACGAATTTCTTTCACGAAATTCTCTTTTCACAGATATATCGGTAAAATAATGTAACTGCTTATCCTCTTCGGTCAAGTTGAATAAAGGATGTCGGAAAAACCCTTATTTTCAAAGAGAACCCTTAATAGAAACAGAGCACATCACATATCCTTTCCCTTATTACTTTCGTGTGATCGCTTCGCTAAGTTCCCTTATTTTTTTCGGACAGGGTTTGTTGATAGAATTTTATGAACTGATTATACTCTTCTGCAAATGTTTGTTTTTTGTGATGTTCAGGTTGTCCATAAATGTATTTTACAACCTTGTCAACATCACCTTTAGAAACCGAAAACGCTGAACAGGAAGGCTACCAATAAAATTTGCCTTTACACAGGTTATTGTTATTGATAAATATTCAGAACTCCTTACTTGGCACAAACTAAAATGTCGCATTTTTTTAAATCAGTGAGTGTAACTCCCAGTTTCCATCCAAGTTTATTGTATGCCAGACATT
>JGI24702J35022_10000345_pt1 | contig 27477 bp, 28 predicted proteins | sample TergutTh196P4_FD_35022 | JGI IMG/M metagenome (IMG submission 35022)
CATTGATGCCCTGAAAGAGTATGGCGTTGAAATAGTGGGTATTGCCTGTATTGCAAACCGAAGTACCGGCGATATTGGATACCCGATTTTTGAAGCCATTAAATTAGATATCGAAAGTTGGGAACCGGAAAACTGCCCCTTGTGCAAACAAGGAATCCCGTTTGTGAAACCGGGGTCGAGGAAAAATTAAAAATTAAGAATTAAAAGCAATAAAAATTTAAAAATTTAAAAATTTAAAAAATAACCATTTAGATTTAAAAATCTTTAAATCTTTAAATCTTTAAATCTTTAAATCTTTAAATCAATCACCTCATCATCTCATCACCTAATCACTAAATTATGGCAAACGAAAACTTCATTGATTATGTAAAAATTTTCTTCCGCTCAGGAAAGGGCGGGGCGGGCTCTGCACATTTGCAACGAACCGCACAAGATCCCAAAGCAGGACCCGATGGCGGAGACGGCGGCAAAGGCGGCGATATTATCCTAAAAGGAAATCGTAATCTGTGGACATTATTGCACTTGCGCTATACGAAACATATTTTTGCAGAAGATGGTGAAAACGGATCATCCAACCAATGTTTTGGAAGAAACGGTAAAAACGCCGTGGTGGAAGTTCCGTTAGGCACCGTTGTAAAAGATGCTGAAACCGATGAATTTATTGGGGAAGTGGTAGAAGATGGACAGGAGTTTGTTGTTTTGAAAGGTGGAAGGGGCGGTTTGGGCAATGTACACTTTAAATCTGCAACCCGTCAAACTCCGCGCTTTGCCCAACCCGGCGAAGAGGGAACAGAACAGTGGTTGGTTTTAGAATTGAAAGTATTGGCTGATGTAGGATTGGTAGGTTTTCCCAATGCAGGAAAATCAACACTAATCTCTGTATTGTCGAATGCAAAACCTAAAATTGCAGATTATCCGTTTACCACATTACGTCCAAACTTGGGAATGGTTGCTTACAGAAATCATCAATCGTTTGTTATTGCAGATATTCCGGGTATTATTGAAGGCGCATCGGAAGGAAAAGGATTAGGACTTCGTTTTCTGAGACATATTGAAAGAAATTCGGTATTACTCTTTATGATTCCATGTAATACGGAAAGTATTAAAAAAGAATACAAAATACTTCTACACGAACTGCAAACTTATAATCCTGAATTGATGGATAAAAAAAGGATACTTGCAATTACAAAATGTGATTTAATGATTGAAAAAGAATTAAAATTACTTCAAAAAAAACTTCCTAATAATATTCCTGTGTTATTTATTTCTTCGGTTAACCATCAAAATTTACAACAGCTAAAAGATGAAATTTGGAAACAATTGGTTATTTAAGATTTAAATATTTAAATATTTAAAGTTTAAAATGAATAGGTTAGAATAAATATTCAATAAAAATATTATTTTAAGTTTTGATATGTAAAAAAGTATATTTTTGCGCCCTCATTTGATAGAAAGATTTATTCTTAAAAAGAAGTACAATGGCAAAGAAAAATAAAGAAGCACGGCAACAAATAATTTTAGAATGCACGGAGCAAAAAACCAGCGGCGTGCCGGGTATGTCAAGATACATTTCTACCAAAAATAGAAAAAATACAACAGAAAGATTGGAATTAAAAAAATATAATCCATTTTTAAAGAGAGTAACCGTTCATAAAGAGATTAAATAGTTTAAGATATGGCAAAGAAAGTAGTTGCAACATTAAAAAGAACCGGCGGGGTAACTTATACCCGCGTGATTAAGATGGAACGCTCTCTCAAAACCGGAGCCTACACATTTAAAGATGCAGTGGTAGAATCCGAAAATGTAAAAGACTTTTTAGCTAAAAAGTAATATTTGTTTTCATGGTTGTGGAAAACCGGGGTGATTAAAATCACTCCGGTTTTCTCTTTAAATCATTAATCACTAATTAATGTACAAATCAATCCCGCTTCTGCTAAAGTCGTTTCCCGAAAAACCCGGCGTGTACCAATTTTTAGATGAAAAAGGAACTATTATCTATATTGGCAAAGCGAAAGTGCTAAAAAAAAGAGTAGCTTCCTATTTTACAAAGACTCATCAATATCCAAAATTAAGTGTATTAGTATCTAAAATAAAAGATATTCAATTTACGGTGGTAAATTCAGAATGGGAAGCATTATTGTTGGAAAACAGTATGATTAAGCAATTCAGGCCACGGTATAATGCCATGCTGAAAGACGACAAAACCTATCCGTGGTTGGCTGTAAGTAAAGAAGAATTTCCGAGATTATACTATACCAGAACCCCAAACGCTGAAAAAGAAGAATTGTTTGGTCCTTATTCCTCTTTGCGTTTCATGCACTCGTTGATGAATACGCTGTTTGAATTGTTCTTCGTTCGTACCTGCAAAGTTTTGCAAAAAAAGAGTCGCCCCTGTTTGCAGTATCACATTAAAAAATGCGCGGCGCCGTGCGTTGGATACATCTCACAGGAAGAATACATGGAAAATATTCGGAAAGTAATTCAAATACTAAAAGGAAACATGAACGAAGTGATGCGCAAACTAAAAACAGAAATGATGCAGCTTGCAGAAAAATGGGAGTTTGAAAAAGCGCAGATCATTAAAGAACAAATTCAAATATTAGAATCTTATCAAGGAAAATCAATAGTGGTAAATCCTGAAATATCACACTGCGATGTGTTTTCAATAGAAGAGGAAAACGACAACGCTTTTGTAAACTTTATGCGAATTGTTGAAGGTACCATTGTGCAGAGTTGTACATTCGAAATTCAAAACAATTTAACCGATACCAAAGAGGAACTTTTGTTAAAAGCAATGGTAGAAATTGAAAAACGTTTTGAAACGCTGTCACAAGAAATTATCATTCCTTTTCAGATTGATCTAATCAAAGAAAAAACAAACTTTACGATACCCACTCGCGGCGATAAGAAAAAGTTGTTAGAGCTTTCGCAAAAGAATGCTAAAATATCAATGTTGGAGAAACAAAAGAGGATGGAACTGGCTGATCCCGAGAGACGCCAAAACAGAATACTACAAACTCTGCAAAAAGATTTGGATATGCAACATCTGCCCATAACTATTGAGTGTTTTGACAACTCCAATACCCAAGGCGATGAACCGGTTGCCGCTATGGTACATTTTAAATATGGAAAACCTGATAAAAAAGAGTACCGTCATTTTAATATTAAAACGGTTACTGGACCCGATGATTTTGCTTCTATGTATGAAGTCATTAAACGACGTTACAGCCGCTTATTGGAAGAAGAGAAAAACTTGCCCAACTTAATTATTATTGATGGCGGAAAAGGGCAACTTAGCGCTGCACATCAAGCATTGACAGAACTTAATATACAAAATAATATCATGGTGATTGGCATTGCAAAACGATTGGAAGATATTTACAGGGTAGGGGAATCTGCGCCGTTATGTATAGATAAAAAATCGGAATCGCAAAAATTACTGCAACGTATTCGAGATGAGGTGCATAGGTTTGGAATAATCCATCACCGTAAACGCCGTGCAAAAAAGAGTATTCATTCAGAATTAGATGATATTAAAGGAATTGGCAAAGTTAGTAAAGAGAAACTTTTAGCGCACTTTAAAAGCGTTTCGAAAATTAAAGCGGCAACTCTGGAAGAATTGACGGCAGTAATTGGAGGTTCTAAAGCGAAAAAGATGACAGAAAATAATTAACATGCTTATTATTAAAGTTATATGAAGTTTTTTTTACCAAGACATTTTTAATTTCCAATATCAAATATTAAATTAAAAAATTAATCATACCATGCTCAAATACTTAATTGAAAAAGAATTTAAGTTAATAAGAAGAAACAGCATACTCCCGATTATCATTTTCGCGATGCCTGTAATTTTTCTTTTAATATTACCTTTTGCCGCCAATTTTGAAGTGAAAAATATTAGACTAACGATAGTAGATAACGACCATTCTACCTATTCTAAACGTTTTATAGAAAAAATTGCCTCCTCAAATTATTATCAAATAGTGGCAAATGAAGCCAATTACAATGCCGCCTTGAAAAATCAAATTGAAACAGGAAAAACGGATGCTATTTTAGAGATTCCAAAAAACTTTGAACAGGATTTAGTAAAACAAAAAATGTCAAAAGTTTTTATTTCAGCCAATGCGGTAGATGGGATGAAAGGAATGATGGGAACCGCTTATTTGTCTTCCATTGCTATGGATTTTTCTAAAAATATTACTATGGAATTGATAATTTTTATTGAAGGAACACCCCAACAAAACATACAAATTACCAATCACTCGCTTTTTAATCCTTTGATGAACTATAAGGCATACATGGTTCCCGCTATCCTGATGATGCTTCTTGTATTAATGTGTGGCGCTATGCCGGCTGTAAGCATTGTAATGGAAAAAGAAAACGGAACTATTGAACAAATGAATGTTACGCCTGTAAAAAAATTCTATTTTATTCTGGCTAAAATAATCCCTTTTTGGGTCATAGGTTTTATTGTACTCACTATTGGATTTATTATTGCCTATCTTGTGTATGGATTAACCCCCATGGGTAGTTTTGGAACCCTCTACTTGGCGGCAGCGCTTTTTATTCTTACCATGACAGGAATTGGATTGGTGGTTTCCAATAAATCGGATACCATGCAACAAGCTATGATGATTGCCATGTTTTTTTTGGTAGTCTTCATATTAATGAGCGGATTACTTACGCCGATTGCCTCCATGCCGAGATGGGCGCAATGGCTAACAATGGTAAACCCTTTGCGTTATTATGCTGAAATAATGCGTTTTGTATATCTTAAAGGATGTACAATACCTGATATCTTGCCGCAATTGACTACGTTACTCGGTTTTGCAGTTGGCGCTAATCTCTGGGCGGTAATTAGTTATAAAAAAAGAAGCTAAAGGGGCTTAAAAAAAGTATTTTTGCGCGTAAATTTTTTATTACCATGTATAATAATCATGTTTTTTCTCGGGAGTTTTACATTTGCGGTTATGATGTAGATCATAATTGTAATATATCTATCTCTAAATTATTAAGTATGATGCACGAAACGGCGTGGTCGCATGTGAGTTACCTGAAAAGAGGGTGGCAGGAATTATATGAACAGGGATTGTTTTGGGCATTGGCAAAATTGCACCTGAAAATTTATAAGTTGCCGAAATGGAATGATAGAATCAGAGTGGATACGTGGGCAAAAGAACGCGAATCTATCATGTTTTTAAGAGATTACGAAGTGTTTAGTGAAACAGGTGAGTTGCTTTGCTGTGCTATTTCCGAATGGATGCTAGTAGATTATCGCCTTAATAAAATCGTACGGTTAGAAAAATTGAACACGAAGTTAGATTATCCCAAAGACCGAATGGCATTTGAAGGACGGGTGCCCCGATTACAGCGTTTAGAATACTCCCAAAATCCTAAATTTAATTCTGTTTTGTTATCCGATTTGGATATGAATCAACATGTGAACAATGCCAGTTATGTCCGCTGGGTAGTGGATCAACTTTCTTACGACTTCTATAATCAACATCAAATAAAAGAAGTGGTGATTAATTACTCCAACCAACTGAAACCCGGTGAAAAATATTGCATTGTCATGCAAGAAACAGTTCCCCAAAACTTTAATGCAACGCTTTACAGTGAGGAGGGCAAAGAAGTTTGTAAGGTTTTGTTAGTGGTTATTATATAGTGGTCAATGAATTAAATGATTAATGATTAGGGAGATGAAGTGATTATTTTCAACAATTCTAATCGATTGATAACCTTTGTTTGCCAGCACAATGATCACGTTGTCTTTCATTATTAACAACCGTTTTAAAGTAAACTCGCCGTCAATAGAACAAAATGCCAAACAATTATTGTATGGTTCTACACTTTTGTCAATCACTAAGATATCTCCCTCATCAATCCCCTTTGAAACATATTTCTTCAAACTGTTCCGCTGATAGCTGTTCCGGACGCATAGAAAAGATAGGATTATTTTTATATTCTTCTGTAAATGAAAAACTTTTTAATGAGTTGCGCAACGTCTTACGCCGCTGATTAAATGCTGTTTTTACCACACTCTTAAATAATACCTCATCACAACAAAGTTTTTTTTCAGGATTCCTAATCATACGAATAACTCCTGACTTTACCTTTGGAGGAGGAGTAAACTGATCTTCATCTACCGTAAATAAGTATTCAATATCGTAATAGGCTTGCAACAAAACACTTAAAATACCGTACATTTTTTTGCCCGGTTTAGATGCCACCCGCTCAGCCACCTCTTTTTGAAACATCCCTACCAATTCGGTTACCCTATCTTTATTTTCCAATACTTTAAATAAAATTTGAGAAGATATGTTGTACGGAAAATTTCCAATGACAGTTAGTTTTTCTGTAAAATGTTCTGATAGATTCAGTTTCAAAAAATCATCATGTATAATATGTAAAGAAGGAAGTTTGTTTTTCAAATAGACCACCGATTCAGCATCAATTTCAACTACTTTAAAGTTACTATCTTCACATTGAGATAAAAATTGAGTTAAAATTCCCATTCCGGGACCAATTTCTAAAATATTATGATTTGTTGTAGAAATACTTTGCACAATTTTCTCTGCAATAGATTGATTATTAAGAAAATGTTGTCCGAGTGCTTTTTTGGGAGTAACTTTTTGCATGTCAAAATCGTAATTAGATTAAGGATAGGCTGCTTTATAAGCATAATAACGTTCCATAACTTGTTGTGCATATTTCACGGTGTATGTTCCTGGCAAATACCCTGATTTTACTACGGAGTCGGTAGCAAATTCGTATTGAGATTTTAGTTTTAAGTATTTAGCAACATCTTTCCAATCATTAAAATCATCTTCAAATTTAGCGCATAAACGTTGCGCATCAAAAATATGCCCACGTCCGGCATTGTAAGCAGCCGCTATAAAATAGAGTTTCTGTTCTTCATCTTCAATATCATCAAACGATTTTCGAATGGTATTAAGATGCTGTACTCCGGCACAAATATTTTCTTCATCGCCGTCATCTTCCGAAATACCATAATATTCCATTGTAACCGGCATCAACTGCATCAATCCACAACTTCCTCCTTTTCCCGTTAACCCTGAAATAAATTTGGTTTCCTGACAAATTATTGAAGCCACAAAACGCCAGTCTATACCATATTTTTGTGCGTGTTTTTTTATTATATCATCATATTGAGAGATATCATTTTTTTTATTTTTAGCAAACGATTCTTGAATTAAAGAAGATTCTGAGGCAAAATATTTTTTTATAAGCCAACGATATTTTGCAGTTTTTTTAAAATCTAACAACCAATGATTGATATCTTCATTGAGTTGAATATTTTTTTTATTTAACACCCATCTTCTCTCAAACAGCGGTCCTGCTTTTTCAATTATTTGTACATTTGAATAGAAAGGAATTAAGGTAATAGCTTGATTATAATCGCAAATAAGATAAGCAATGTTTCCTTCATCCAATTGTTCAAAGAGTTCTTCGGTTGAATAATTATATTCTTTTTGAATTGGACACTGACTATAATGGGAATCATTATTAAAAAAAAGTTTTGCAGGAAAATCATTCGATGCCATTATTACATGATTATTAGCGCTATCTACTTTATTTTCAGAAACTAATACGGGATAAGAATAAGAATGAGGAATAGAACTATAGAATATGGGGAGTAAAAAACCATTATAATTAATATCCATAACCACAATATCATAGCAGTTTTCAAATAATTTTTTGAGAACGATAATGGGATCTGTTTCCACTTTAATTTCTACATTTCTTCCTATTCCTTTTTCCAATTCTCTAAGCATTTCATATTGAAAACCTATCGGAACTCCTTTATACACAAAATAATCCGAAGCATGAAACAAAAGTAATACTTTTACGACATCCACATCTTCTTCTACATCAGTTTGCGGAATTGTGAGTTTAAATTCTTCCTGTTTTTTATAAAAAGGAGTTTTCCATATAGTAATATAATACAAGACCAATCCAAAAGAGAGGGCAAAAAACAACATAATGAGGAAAGAAATTAATTTCCTTTTCAAATTAATAATTTGGGCAAAAATAGAATTTTTTATAAACTACTTGACTTTTGGATGAATATTATTTATCTTTGCAACCTCATAAATACTATTCAACATGCTCGATGAACTCTTTTACAAAATTGCGCTTTATTACCAAAAAGGATATGGTAATTCTATAATTAAGAAATTATTACAAATTTCAGGAAGCGCTTCACTACTGTTCAATGATTTTAATTCTGTACGTAAAAAAATTAATACTACGCGATCTTTTCCCGAACACCCAGTGTTAACTCCTGAAATAGTTAAGGCAGTGGATAATGAACTGAATATGGCAGAAAAAAACGGTATCAGTTATTGTTTTTTTTCAGATTTTGAGTATCCCAAACGTTTGCTGCGATGTAATGATGCGCCCTATATGTTTAGTTATAAAGGAAATAATGAGTTTAATATGGACAAAACACTGGCAATTGTGGGAACGCGTCATGCAACTTCTTACGGAAAGGATATAGTACGGCGTGTAGTGTCCGAATTATCTTCTCAAAACATTTCAATTATCAGTGGATTAGCAATTGGAATTGACACTTTTGCACACGAAGCAGCCTTAGATAATCAATTACATACGGTAGGCGTTATGGGTTCAGGATTTGGAAATATATATCCAGCTTCCAATAAGAAATTAGCAAAACGAATGGAAGATTTTGGAAGTTCGTTGGTGTCTGAGTTTTCCTATTTTACGCAACCCGACAGGCAAAATTTTCCCAAGCGGAATCGAATTATTGCAGGTATGGCAGACGCTTTGTTGGTAGTTGAAACGGGTAAACGCGGAGGCAGTATCATTACCGCATGTATTGCACACTCTTACCAACGCGATGTTTTTGCTATACCGGGTTCTATTTTCGAACCCTATCAAGAAGGATGTCACGAACTTATTCGGCAAAACTTAGCCGCATTGGTTACTTCGGGCGAGGATATTATTGACATGATGGGATGGAATGATGAAAAACCACCCTGTATTCAACCGCAAATTTTTCAAGAACTGAATGAAGATGAAGAGAACGTAGTTTCTATCATACGAACTCTTAGAGAACCCGATATTGATGCATTAATCACCAATTCAGTATCTCTCACACCATCAAAAATTGCATCCGTACTGTTGGGATTGGAACTCAACGGAATTATTGAAGCATTACCGGGTAAAAGGTATAGAATAATTGAGCGTTAATAATCAATGGAATTATTAACGCTCAATTATAAATGAAACAAAAAACTCAATTAAACTTTTGCAGCAAGTTCTGCACCGGCTTTAAATTTAACTACTTTCTTTGCAGGAATCATAATCTCTTTCTTTGTTCTAGGATTTCTTCCTTTTCTTGCCGGACGGTTGGTTACGGAAAATGTTCCAAATCCAATAAGAGTCAATTTGTCTCCTTTTGAAAGAGCAGTTGTAGTGGCACATAAAAATGCATCCAACGCAGCTTTTGCATCAACTTTTGTTAAACAGGCTTTTTCAGCCATTGCGGTAATTAGTTCTGCTTTGTTCATAAATACAATTTTTTAATGGTTAAAAGTTTTGATTTTTAAAATTTTGCAAATCTAAAATATTTTTTGTTTTTTTCCTGTTTATTAACATCTTTTATCAAATTGTTGATAAAAATATTAATAATGTTAATAACTTTTCGATTTTTTGAATAAATAATATACTATTTTATAAAAATAGTGTAATTATTGATATTACACCCATGAAGAAAATCATTCACATTTATTCTTATTTTTCCTTCAAATTGCAAGTTAAGGATAGAAATTTTGAAATCTTTGGAAGAAATATAGAAAAAACTCTTATTATCCGTATCAATTTTTCCACTTATTTCATTAGATTTTTCAGGGGTAATCGTTGCTTCAAAAATTTTTACAGATACCAAATTTCCATCATTTTTCTTGAGCAAGGTAACCGCTCCAGGGTAGGGAGCAAGCCCGCGAATTTTATTAATAATCTCTTTCGCCGGAAGATTCCAGTTAATTATTGTATCCTCTTTGTGAATTTTGGGAGCAAGTTTTATCAAATCACTATTCCTTTGAATTTGGGGCAACGGAATAATGTTTCCTTTTTCAATGAACGATAACGTTTCTACCGCCATTTCCGCTCCTAACTTTTTTAATCTGTCATACAATTCTCCTGTAGTCTCATCTGGTAAAATATCTATTTCTTTTTGCAGAATAATATCCCCGCAATCTATTTCATTATTTAGAAAAAAAGTAGTAATACCTGTTTTAGTTTCGCCGTTCATAATAGTCCAATGGATGGGTGCAGCGCCACGATATTGGGGTAATAAAGAAGCATGAACATTAAAAGTTCCTTTCGGGGGAATATTGTAAACTTCGTAAGGTAACATTCTGAATGCCACCACTACAAAAATATCAGCCTGCCATTGTTTAATCTGTTCAATAAACTCTTGATTTTTTAATTTTTCAGGTTGTAAAAGAGGGATATTTTTTTCAACAGCATATTTTTTGACTTCAGAACACTGAATTTTTAAACCTCTGCCCGCAGGTTTATCGGGAGCAGTAACTATTCCAACTACTTCATGTTTAGACAGATAAATGGCATCTAATGTAGCAACCGCAAAGTCGGGGGTACCCAAAAAAACGACACGCATGGGGATAAGTTTAATTAAGTTTTTGTTGCAGTTCTATCATTTTCAGGCAGGTATAGGCTGCTTCCACGCCTTTGTTACCGTGTTTACCGCCTGCACGTTCTATCGCTTGTTCCATTGTATCGCACGTAAGCACACCAAAAACTACCGGCACGCCGTAATCTAATGAAACACGCATAACCCCGTTGGCTACTGCCTGCGAAATAAACTCAAAATGGCGTGTTTCACCTTGAATAACACACCCTAAGCATATCACTGCGCTAATTGTATCGTCTGCATCTAACAGCATGGCAGCAGATGAGGGCAGTTCAAAACTTCCGGGAACTGAATGAAGAGAAATTTTATTTTTCTCAATACCTGCTTCATATAAACAATCCAACGCACCCTCTTTGAGTGCGTTGGTAATTTCTTCATTCCAATTACTTACAACAATTCCAATCTTAATGTTTTTGTTTTTTAAATTGGGGATTGTATTTGTTTGAGAAAGGTCTGTTTTTTTCATATACAACTCTTATGATTTTACAACTTAGCTAAATTTTAATTCTACATCAATAAAACAAGTTTTGTCAATTTTCAAACCTTAGCTCCCTAAACGGCTCATACATTCTTCCTCCTCCTTCAAATCCTGCATTGTTATAAAACTCTACAAAAGTAAGACGCATAGGGTGAACAAAAGCGCCAATGCCATTAATGAAAATATTAATTGTATGCCCAAATAAAAGGATAAGTATCATTACCAATTGTTTTACAATAATTACATCAGGTGCAAAACCAACGGCAAGTTGGTTAAAAACTAATCCCATCACTGATCCGGAAATTCCCAGCGCAAAAAGACGGATATAGGAAAGAAGATCTCCCAATAGTCCCGAAATTTTACTGTAAAGTCCAAACAATCCGGAACCAATACTGCCCGGAACACCTCTTAAACCTTTTTCTGGACTATTGAAAAACAACATCATAAAACCCGCCACTGAAGTAACAACAATATGTGCAGTAGGTTGTAATTCCGCAGGAATCAATTCTTTTTTTACCAATAAATAAACGGCGCCATTTCCAACAATAGTAAGCAACCATCCAAAAGTATCAAGGGAGTATAAGAATCCGAAACGCATCCAGGTAGTTATTGCTTTAATAGTGAGGGCGTAAATAATTTGTATTCCGCCAATAACAAGCGCGCCCCAGAAAAGTTGGTTAGAATCTAAAATTATTTTTTTTAACGGTTGTAGCCACGATATTTGCAGCTCGGGTATTGAGATTCCGAAAAATCCACCACTAACAAAACCAAAAATCATCGTTCCAATTCCCAAATAGGTTGCCAATTTTCCGGCGTTGCGCATAAATTCATCTTTTGAACGCCTCAAAAACAACGAGGCTAAAAGTATAATCATTCCATACCCACAATCGCCCAAACAAAGCCCAAAGAAGATGATATAAAACGGAGCAAAAAATGCAGTAAGGTCAAAAGTGTGGTAATTGGGGCGGTCGTAAAGATTGGTAATCAGTTCAAATACTTTCGCAAAACGGTTGTTTTTGAGTTTAATGGGAGGATTATCTTCGGGCGTTGGCGTAGAAATATTAAAATATCCTGCTTCGTTAAGAAGGGCTTCGGTGGTTTTTGGTTCAACATCTTCCGGCACGTATCCTTCCAAAATTAACAGTTTATCTGCGGCTGCCCTGTCCCCGCTTAACTCTACTTTTTCAAAATTGATATGATCTTTTACAATCATCTCACAATAGCGTAAAGTTTCTATCTTCTCTTTTGCCATGTTGGTTAACTCAGTATCTATCTCTTTGATTCTACTTTCAATACCCATCATCTTTTTTTTCCATTCGGAAATGGAATATTCAGAGAGGCGGATATGTTCGGCTTCAATATGCGGAGTATTCGGACTTTTAGTAAATGTGGCAAAATAGATTTGTGATCCGTTGAAAATAAGTTTAATAGCATTGTATTCTTCTGTCCATTGCGGATCAAATTTCGACTCGGAAGTAACGTAAAAGTGCAGATACCAACCTTTTTCTTCAAGGCGGTGAATATTTTCCGGTAAAAATTGTCCTAACGGAGTAATTCTATCTATCTCTTTTTCAATTCCTTGTTTATCCAACAAGAGGCGATCTTTTTCTTCAAATAGCATTTCTGCCTCTTTCAAAATTTTATTACCTTCTGCATTTTTATCAACATCACTTAAATTCTTGATATTTTTATCATTAATAATGCGGGTAAGATTTTTTATTGTTTCCTGGTATCTTTTTTCTTTATTCATCCAAGTTGCCAATTCGCTATCTTCGGCAATAATTCCTTGCTGTTTTTGCACGACATGCACTACGCCCAACTCTCTTAGTTTTAATAAAAAATTTTGATAATCTTTATGATAAATCAGAAAATCGTATTTCTTCATTTTCGTTATCATGCTACTTCCTCCTTTCTTAGCGTTTTTTCCAAGTTTGTTCGCATAATTTTTTGGGATGATTTAGAAAGACTCTCTTCATCTTCCAAATATCTTTTAATTTTTCTGATAGCGTCTGAATATCCGGGGATTTGAACTTTTTCGAAGAGGTTTACTTTTTGGGTAGTTTTTTTTCGGGCATGTTCCAATCGTTCTAATTTCATGTATTCCAATTCTGCTCTAATGCCACTTTCAGCCAATTGTTTCAGCAGTGAAATTCCGTTAGAAAACCATACAGGAGCATGAAAACGGCTATAGGGTTTTTCATCAAAGAACATATTTTTAAATAGGGGCAACAATACGCCGGCAATTTTTTTAGTTTCAATCTTTACCTCTTTTACGGCAATCAGTTCGGGGTTAAATTCATTCCACAGACTTGCCAAGTGGTCATATTTTTTAATTTGTTGGTTTAGTTCATTTTCCAATTCATGGAAGCGGTCTTTGGTGCGTTTCACTTCCATTCTCAAAGCGCTCTCTTTGCTTTTAATAGTGGGCAAAGCGCGCACTCTTACTTTCAACTGTTTTTCAAGTAATTGCAGGGAAGTTTTGTTATATTGAAATTTTAGCGCCATTATATTTGGTGATTAGTGGTTTTTGACTAAAAGAATGCTACGAAAAATAAATTATTGATAAATAGTTTTTTGTGTACATTATTAATAGGTATAGTGATACGCAATAGAGGGGGTGCAAAAATAGAAAAATTTGAATTATATTTGAGTATTAATTTAAACGCAACAGTGCTAATCAGTAATCATTAATTCATTCTCCAATGATTTTAATGAGCGCACGTTTATTTCGTTTACCGTCAAACTCAAAGTAGAAGATTTGCTCCCAAGTACCGAAATCAAGTTTGCCATTGGTAATGGCGCAAACGACTTCACGTCCCATTACGGTACGTTTCAGATGGGCATCTGCATTGTCTTCAAAACCATTATGTTGATATTGGCTGTATGGTTTTTCAGGAACAAGTTTTTCCAACCATACTTCATAGTCGTGGTGTAGTCCCGCTTCGTCATCGTTAATAAAAACACTGGCAGTAATGTGCATAGCATTTACCAATACCAGTCCTTCTTTAATGCCGCTTTCGTTAATTGTCTGTTGTACCTCACGGGTAATATTTTTCAATCCTCTGCGCGTAGGAAAGTTAAAATAGAGTTCTTTTCTGAATGATTTCATAATAATGTTAGTAATCAGTAATTCGTAATTTATTCGAGCGGCTCAATCCTATTGGATTAATGCCGGGTTTTCCTTCTGGAATAGCATGGTTATTTTTTTCAAAATATTCTACCCAATAAAGCAAAAATTCATCAGTTCCCTCTTTTTTGAAAGTCATGTTTGGGGTTTCAAAAAAAATAGGATCTCCGCTGGCATAAGCGTATGCATCATATACCAATTCGCTGCAATAAAAAAGGTCGTTTTCCAAATCAAAGGTATAATCATATCCTTTTCCAAGATTAGAACAGGCTCTCCGAAGGGCGCCGTTTGTATATTTTTGGTATTCCGGTATTAATTTGGCAATATACAATGGAGCATTTTTATTTTCTGTTTCAAAATCTTTCAAATTTGTATAAATAACGCCTTTATAAGGAACTGCTTCAATAACAAATATGCCCGTATCTGTTACATTTACAATACCTACATGCGTAAAATTCAATTCTTTATCTTTCAATTTAGTAGTTTCTACAATTGATTTTTCAAAATCGGAATTTTCGGAAGAAACAAAAATCAAGTCCCCATTACTGAGATTTTGGGCGATACCAATATTTAGAAATAGTGTTGAAATGATAATAATAAACAAGTGTTGCATAATGATGTAGTGAGACTTTTAATTCGTAATTGAAAAATGTTGGGTACAAAAGAAATCATTAAAAATATAAACTAAAAAGAATTATAATTATTATCCAAATAAATTTGTTTCTATTTTTCTATTTCTCATTGGTTGTATTTTTTCAAGATATCATTCATCTCGTAGAAGAAATTTTAAGAATTTTTTTATTAGAATTTGGTTTTGAATTTTAGGAGAATTTTTATACTTTTGCACCCCTTGATGAAATTTTTTTATGAAACTCATTACCCCCTCTTTCGGATTGATTTTTTGGATGCTCATCGGCTTTGGTATCCTATTTTTTATTTTAGCAAAATTTGCATGGCCCGTCATAACAAAAATGATTAATGAAAGAGAACAGTTTATCCAGCAACAACTTACAGAAGCAGAAACAGTGCGCCAAGAAATGAAAAACCTGAAATCTGAACATCAGCAGTTGTTGGTTGAAGCAAAAGATGAACGTGATAAAATTTTAGCGGACGCCCGAAAGATGATTGCAAAAATGAACGATGAAGCTAAAATTAGACAAGAAAAAGAAACCGATATCATGATGTTGGAAACCCGCAAAGCAATCGAAAACGAAAAAATGAAAGCAATTACTGACATCAAAAACGAAATTGCTAATCTTTCTATTGAAGTGGCGGAAAAAATTCTTCGCGAAGAACTTAAAGATTCATCACGACAAGAAGAAATCATTCAGAAATGGGTGGAAGATATTAAAATTTAATATACAAATTATGAATAAATTACGAATTTTTTTAATGTTATTTTTGAGCATCATTATGTTTGCTGGATGCCAAAAATGGGGTGAACCCGATTTTAAAATTGAAGATTGGACGCCACCTTATGGTACCCAACCTCAACATTTTTGGACAATCAATAGTAGAAATGTTTTGGGTAAACATGTGAATAGTACATCGCCCGATTCACTTGTAAGTTACACTTTAGGACCTTATCTTCGTTATGTTAGAGCCGTAGTAGTTAGTTCGGATGAGGGCGGAAATTATTATAAATCAATGGTAATACAAGATTCTACAGGAGGCGTGGAATTAGAATTGGATATGTCGGGATTGTATAATACTTATCCTGTTGGGCAAAAAATTGTGCTCGTTTGTAATGGATTGGTTATCGGAGATTATAATAACCTTAAGCAAATAGGTTGGATATATAATGAAACGCAAGTAGGAAGAATTAATTCTTTGTTTTTTGACAACTATATTATTAAGGATGGAATGCCCAGTCTAAAAAATGTTCCAAAACCATTAACAAACAATGAAATAGATTTTTTAACACATGATGATGTGAATAAGTTAGTGCGTTTAGAAGGAGTTACTTTTAATGAGAATGCCATCGGAGAACCCCTCTCATATAATGATTTTTCTACAGACTGGACAATCAATGTACCTGTAAAAGGAGGCAAGCAACCCATAACAGTTCGTACTTCTAACTATGCGAAATTCAGAAATATGATCATTGAAAGAAGAGAATATAATCTTACCGGAATATTAACTGTTTACAGGGATACCTATCAATTAATGATTAGAACCAAAGAGGATATTGTGCCTGCCGTAGAGGAATAAACAATTAAATTTGATTTTAAAAATCAGATACTTTAGCAAATGGTTGGAGTAGAGAATCATTGACGGGATCAGCAATTCTAAAATTATTTAACTAACAGCCATTATTCATTAATCCTAAGTATGTACCCAATTCCGTGAACATTAATTATCTCTACTTTTGGTTCATAGCAGGGTTTATTACTATCTCTTTTTTCTTTATCAGTAATAATATTTTTAGGAAGTTCATCTTCTTCTGATAGAATATATTTTCTTATTTTTGAAATGACTACGTCCAAGCTTCTTCCCATTGCAGCCTTTGATTCTCCCCAAATTTCTTTTGTAATAATCTCTCTTGGAATCAATTTGTTTTTGTAATCATACATCAGTTTTAGCAATTTTGCCTCTTTGCGAGTAAGCTGAAAAATTTTCTCTCTTTTTATTAATTTTAATTCGCTATAATTGAATTGAATGTTTCCAAATTCAAAGATTATCTCTTTGGATAAGATATTGTTTTTAGAATTCGTACCATATCTTTTCAATACGGCTTCCATACGGAGTAGTAACTCTTCTGTACTAAAAGGTTTAGTTACATAATCATCACATCCTGCTTTAAATCCTTTTATTCTGTCTTCTTTGCTGTCTTTTGCTGTTACAAAAATTACCGGTAATTCAGGTGAAATGTTATGCAGTTCGTTTATCACCATATATCCATCTTTTTTTGGCAATCCAATGTCTAATAAGCATATGTCACAACATCCTTTATAATAACCTTTAATAGCCGCTTCTCCGTCTCCAAAATCAATCACGTCATAGTTCATCATTTCGAAGTAGTCTTTAAGTACTAAACGTAAATTTTGACTATCTTCAACAAGCATAATTTTTGTTTTTTTTGAGTTTTTCATTATGATATTTTGAAAATTAAATAGTTGTTATTGTTTTTATACTGTTATTTAATGTAATCGTTTTTATTGTGTGAAATATTGTATAAAAAACAAATTTGATAAATCACATAAATCCAAAACATTTTTTTATTTTTTTATGTATCTATTAATTTAATATACTTTTGCGCAAATTTTATCTTGATGCAATCCACCCAAGAAACTAAATCTATTCTACCAATTCAGAAAGAAACCTCAAAAGAATTTGAAAAAAAATTTTTTTTTCAAGCAATTCTAAAGGCTATTATCATAGTAACTATTCTTTGGGTTGTTTTTCTAATTAACGATATGTTTGGGTTGCATTGGAACGAATATGGATTAGTTCCTAGAAAAATAAACGGATTATTCGGTATTATCACCATGCACTTTTTGCATGGTGACTACGCTCATCTCTTTTCAAATTCAGTACCTTTACTGGTATTATTATTTTCAATTTTTTATTTTTTTCATCCAAAAGCCTTACTTATATTATTAATGTCCTTGTTTATTGTAGGGATTTTAACATGGATTATTGGCACCGATGGCATCCATATTGGCGCTAGTGGAATTGTGTATGCGTTGGCATTCTTTTTAGTAATCATATCTATATTAAAACAAGAAACTAAGTTGATGGCATACTCGCTCATTATCATTTTTTTATACGGGAGCATTGTGTGGGGGTTTTTTCCACAATTGTTTCCCGATAAACATATTTCATGGGAAGGACATTTAGCAGGCGCTATTGCAGGTATTGTGCTGGCTTTTTTTTATAAAGATGAAGGACCAGAAAAAAAAGTCTATTTTGAAGATGAAGAAGAAAATGAAATTGAGAGGTTAGAAGATGAGATGATTTAGAGGATGTGATGAGTTAATGGGTTATTATAAAGAACATAATATAGATGTAAAAAAAAGTTTCATAAAACCTTGCAAAATTTCATGAACTCAAAAAAATATCTTATCGTTGGACTTGGAAACGCCGAGCAAAAATACTCTGGCACAAGGCATAATATTGGTTTTGAAGTAGTAAACTCTTTGGCAAAAAAATTAGAGGTTAGCTTTACATCCAAAAGATACGCATACAAAGCGGAAGCAAAATATAAAGGGAGAACATTGGTTTTGATTATGCCTACCACCTATATGAACTTAAGCGGGAATGCTGTGAGATATTGGGTGGAAAAAGAAGAAGTAGAGTTAACTAATCTGTTGGTTATATCCGATGATATTGATTTGCCGGTAGCTACTCTCCGCTTGCGGCCAAAAGGAGGTGGCGGCTCACACAACGGAATGAATCACATTATTGAGATACTACAACACCAAAACTTCCCACGAATGAGATTTGGAATAGGAAAAAACTATCCAAAAGGATACCAAATGGAATATGTATTGGGAAGTTTTTTCCCCGAAGAACAAGAACTAGTGAAGGGAACTGTTGAAAAAGCAGTAGAAGCATGTCTGTTGTTCTGCACCGCAGGACTGCAGAGAGCAATGAATACAATAAATAATAGTGAGTAACCATGCGTATCATACAAGGTAAAAATAAAGGCAGACACATTGAAGCGCCTGCATCATTGCCGGTGAGGCCAACTACCGATTTGGGTAAAGAAAGTTTGTTCAATATTTTAAACAACTATTTTTTTTTCGACAAAATTACAGTATTAGACTTATTTTCAGGCACAGGAAATATCTCTTATGAATTTGCTTCACGAGGGGCAATTTCTGTAACTTCTGTGGACAATTATCAAGAATGCGTAAATTTTATACGAAAAACTGCAGAAAAATTGCAATTTGAACAACTTAATGTGATAAAAGAAGATGCTTTTTCTTTTGTGGAAAGTTCGCGCCAAAAATTTGACATCATTTTTGCAGATCCTCCTTATGAATTAAAAGGGTGGGAAAAAATAGTAGAACATGTTTTTACAAATCAACTTTTAAAACCATGTGGTTGGCTTATTTTAGAACATTCACAAGACTACAATTTTTCGAAACATCCTAATTTTTACGAACATAGAAAATATGGAAAATTGAATTTTTCGTTTTTGGTGAATTTTGAAATAAATTAATAATTAGAAGAGGCGGAAAGTATTTTATAAAATTATTGCAATAAAACAAAGATAATTTTTCTGAATTAAAAACTACACAATGTTATTATTTAATTTTTTCGTGTTTATTTGCACTTAAATATTATTTTCCCCAATGAAAAATATCATTCTTCTTTTTTTATCTATATTGGCGCTCTTTTCTTTTTCCTTACAAGCGCAAGTAAATTACAAAATTAATGAAAATTCTTATCAAAAAATTGATATCTCATTTGTTTTTGGAGATTTAAAAAAAGTAGATGTGAAGATTGATGAAAGTTTTTTTTCGCGCATTTTTATAGATGGATGCGCAGGAAGTAAAAATATTGGAGACCCTGAACTTCCTGTTTCCGTAAGTATGCTCGAAATTCCTGTTTTTGGAGATTATGTGCTGAATGTGTATGGTAAAGATTATGAAATTATTGATGCTAAAACTTTAGAAATCAATTTTCCCATCTATCCTTCACAGCCCTCTATTTCAAAATCTCACAGAGGTAACGTAGAATTTGTTCAAAACCTTACCACTTATCAAACCGATAACTTTTATGCGTTGCCGTTAGCAAGATTTGAAAAAGTTGGAATGATGCGAAATGTGAATTTGGGGCAACTGTATGTGTCTCCGGTTCAATACAATCCTGTAACCAACGAAATTAAGATATATAAAGAGATTGATGTGGAAATTCTTTTCAAAAAAGTGGAATTGGTTAAAACACAAATGATCAAAGATTTACATGATTGCCCATTATTCCACTCTTCAATTGTGATTAATCCAATAATAACTAAAAAGGCAGAATTTGAAAACACCCCTATTAAATATTTAATTGTTGCACATGAGATATTTAGAGGAGAATTAGATGAGTTTATTTCATGGAAAAAAAGAAAGGGTTTTTTAGTAGAAATTGCTTATACAGATGAAAATAGCGTTGGAACAACTACAACTTCTATTGCAAATTTCATTAAATCACATTATGATAATGCTACAATTGAAAATCCTGCACCAACTTTTGTTTTGTTAGTGGGGGATGTGCAGCAAATACCAACTTTTACAGGAGCAGGCATGTATGGCAGCAATCCTCATCCCACCGATTTATATTATTTTACATGGGCAGATGAAAATTTTCCCTGTTGCTACTATGGGCGCTTTTCCGCTCAAAATATAGTGCAACTAACTCCACAAATTGACAAAACTTTACAATATGAGCAATTTACCATGCCAAATCCCGACTATTTAAATAGTGCCGTTTTAGTTGCTGGATATGATCCGTCTCATCTTTATGCGCCAGTTTATGGAAACGGATTTGTGGAATATGTTTCGCAGAATTATGCTACTACCGAATATGGATACGACAATGTATATGCCCACTACCATCCGTGTTCATCTGAAGCTGCGCAAATTCGTACAGAAATAGGTGAAGGAGTGGGCATTGCAAATTATACAGCACATTGCGGTACAAGCGGTTGGAGTAATCCCACTTTCAATACCAACCATATTAAAGATATGAATAATTTGAATAAATATGGATTAATGATTGGAAGTTGCTGTGAGTCAAATAAATTCGACGTAAATGAATGCTTTGGAGAGGCACTGCTTCGCGCAGAAGGAAAAGGCGCTGTAGGCTATATCGGCGGTTCTGATTATACCTACTGGGACGAAGACTACTATTGGAGTATTGGACTAAGAACTTCCTGTACGGCAACCCCAACTTACAACCCTTTACAATTGGGTGCTTACGACAGATTGTTTCACACACACAACGAAGATAATAATTCATGGATGACTACTTTCGGATCTATGATAAAATCAGGAAATGAAGCCGTACAATCCTCTACTACTGATCTAAAAAAATATTATTGGGAAATTTACCACCTCATGGGCGATCCCTCTATTATGACTTACTTAACAAAACCATCTTTAATGCAGGTAGAAATAAATAATGTTATTCCTTTGGGAACAAATAGTTTGAATGCAAAAGTGGCTCCCTTTTCTTATTGCGCATTAACCAATAGTGAAAATGAACTTTTAAGCGCCGGTTTTGCTGATGCAGATGGTAATATTTCGTTAAAATTCAATCCAATAGAAGTATCTGCTCAGTATGAATTTGCAGCATGGGCGCAAAACTATGTTCAGTATTTTAAGACCATCTATTCAGGCAATGCAGCAATTCATTCTAACAATAAAGAAATGATATGTGTAATATCGCCAAATCCTGCATATTCTACTCTAACTATTGAAACAGAGAATAACATATCTTCTTATGTAATTATGGATCTTAGTGGCAAAACGCTTGTTTCACAACAAAATATAAACAACAATAATGTTCAAGTTAATATTGCCTTGATGGCAAACGGAATTTATTTTGTTAAAGTAATTGATAATGAACAAAATATTGCAGTTCAGAAATTTGTAAAACTGTAAAAGAAAATTTGTTTTTCAATTACAGTTATTCTCTCAGTTTTTGAAAAACCTCCACTATACCTTCCACATCAAATCCAACCAATGTATGTAAATTAGCAATATCCCCATGCTCTACAAAAGTATCAGGTAAAGCAATCGGAACTACTTTTGTATGGTATTGTTTTTTAACAATATATTCAGACACTTCTGAAAAAAGCCCGCCTACCACTGTACTATCTTCAACCGTGATAATGGTGTGATGGGTATTGCAAACATCATCCAACATGGTTTTATCAAATGGTTTCAAAAAACGAACATCTATATGGGTTGGGGTAATTTCTTCTTTTGCAAGTATTGAAATGGCTTGAATAACATTATTTCCGAGTGGTCCAAGAGATAATACGGCAATATCTTGTCCCTGTTTGAGAAGTTTTGATTTTCCAATTTCTATTTTTTCTAATGTTTTTTTCCAATCAGTAAATATTCCTTTTCCCCGCGGATAACGAATGGCAAAGGGTCTATTTCTTTCCGAATATGCAGTGAACATCAAATTTCTCAATTCTATTTCATTAAGAGGCGAAGCGATAATTAAATTGGGGATGGAGCGAAGAAACGCAAGGTCGAAAATGCCGTGGTGAGTAGGACCATCTTCTCCCACCAATCCTGCACGGTCTATGCAAAAAATTACAGGCAACTGTTGCAGTGCTACATCGTGAACAATTTGGTCGTAACTTCGTTGCAAAAACGAAGAGTAAATATTACAAAAAGGGATATATCCCGCCGCTGCAAGCCCCGCCGCAAAAGTAACCGCGTGTTGTTCGGCAATTCCTACATCAAAAACACGATGAGGAAGTTTTTCGCGCATAATAGTTAATGAACATCCGGTAGCCATAGCCGGCGTAATGCCTACTACCTTTTCATCATGCAACGCCAATTCTAAAATAGTTTCTCCAAAAACAGTTTGATATTTTGGAGGCGTATTTTGCTCATCGGGAATAATAATTTCTCCTGTTTCAGGATCATAATTTCCCGGAAAATGATAGGCTATTTGGTTTTCTTCTGCCAACGGCAAACCTTTACCTTTAACGGTAACAATATGCAGTAATTTAGGCCCTTTTATCGCTTTTAAATTTGATAAAACATGAACCAATTTAATGACGTTGTGTCCATCTGCCGGACCAAAATAGCGAAACCCAAGTTGTTGAAAAAGATTACTTTTACTTACAATCTGTCCTTTAATCGTATTTCCCAGACGACTGATAGCCTGTACAATAAAATTACTAAAATTGAAAAACTTCCAAAGACCTTTTTTTACGCGGTTGTACGATTTAGAACTTGTAATTCGGAGCAAATATTGGCTCATAGCGCCTACATTTTCATCAATGGCAATACGGTTATCGTTGAGGATAACTAACAGATTTTCCTGTGCGCCGCCGGCTTGGTTCATCGCTTCAAACGCCATTCCTCCACCCATAGCGCCATCACCAATCACGGCAATATGCTGTTGGGAATTGTTTCCTGCCAATCGTGCCGCTGTTGCCATGCCCAAAATGGCAGAAATAGATGTGGATGCATGTCCTGTGCCAAAAGCATCGTATTCACTTTCGCTTGTTTTTGGAAAACCACTAATTCCTTTATATTTTCTGTTTGTATCAAACCGCTCTTTTCTTCCGGTAATTATTTTGTGCGCGTAGGCTTGGTGGCCCACATCCCAAACTAATTTATCGTTGGGGGTATCAAATACATAGTGAATGGCAACAGTAAGTTCAATAGTACCCAAACTGGCGCCAAGATGCCCCGGATTATTTGCCGATTGCGTTATAATAAATTGACGCAACTCATCACAAAACTGAGGTAGTTTTTTTATGGGTAATTTTCGTAAATCTTCAGGAAAACGTACGCTGTGTAGCATTTTTAGTATATATGTACTATTTTTACATGAAACATTAAACGTAGACAACGGGATTCTTATTATATGTGAGAATAAAGAAACAGTTTAGTACTGTTCTTTTTCGTTAGGAAAATCACATCGTTTTACATCGTTTATGTAATGGGTAACAGCCCCTATAATCTCTTCCGAAATATTATGATAACGACGCAGAAAGCGCGGGGAAAACTGTTGAGAGTAACCCATAAAATCGTGGAATACAAGTACTTGTCCACTTGTGTGTGGTCCTGCTCCAATTCCAATAGTGGGAATCGTAATATGCTCGGTAACTTGTTTACCTATAGCAGCAGGAATTTTTTCCAACACTAAGGCAAAACAACCGTGATCTTCCAAAATTTTAGCGTCTTCTAAAAGTTTGTCCACTTCTTTTTGAGTAGTTGCGCGCACGGTGTAGGTTCCAAATTTATTGATACTTTGTGGAGTTAAGCCTAAATGTCCCATTACGGGAATACCTGCGCTTAAAATTCTATCAATACTTTCCGAAATCTCCACGCCGCCTTCCATTTTTACTGCATCTGCGCCTGATTCTTTCATAATTCTGATAGCGGAAACTAACGCTTCTTTTGAATCGCCTTGATAGGTACCAAACGGTAAGTCCACTACAACGAGTGCACGTTCTACTGCCCTTACCACTGAGGAGGCATGGTAAATCATATCGTTCAAGGTGATAGGTAAAGTGGTTTTGTATCCTGCCATCACATTGGCGGCAGAATCGCCCACTAAAATCACATCAATTTTGGCTTCATCCAGCAAACGCGCCGTGGAGTAGTCATAACCCGTGAGCATCGCTATTTTTTCGCCTTCGTTGCGCATGCGCTGCAACACGTGTGTAGTTACTTTTGAAACATTTCGATACAAATATTGACCTTTCATAATATTAAATTGTTGTTGCTAAATTTTGAATTATTTTTAGTGAATGTGTACCCTTTTTGGTACAAACCAAAAACGTTTAAATATCCTTGTTATTTTATTTTTTTAAGAATAATGTCACGCGTGGCATATTAATATCAAATGATTAGAATTTCATCCTCTTAAAAAAACTTTCCAATAATGCCTTACATTCTTTTTCAAGTATGCCTTTTATTACTCCTGTTTTGGGGTGTAATAAATTATCTTTTACTAACGAATATCCTCTTTTTGGATCGGAAGCGCCATAAATTACCGTTTGAATTTGCGACCAAAAGAGCGCACCAGCACACATCACGCATGGTTCTAAGGTTACATAGAGTGTGCAGTCATTTAAATATTTTGCTCCCAAATAGTTGAAAGCAGAGGTAAGCGCCTGCATCTCGGCGTGAGAAGTAGCATCACTCAATGTTTGAGTCAGGTTGTGTGCTTTGGCAATAACCGTATTGTTCAATACAACTACAGCGCCAATAGGGATTTCACCCTGTTCAAAAGCTTCTTCCGCCTCTTGAAGCGCTATCTGCATGAAGTATTCGTGAGTAAAATTCATCATAAATGTTTAATTAATAACTGCAAATAAACAAAATTTTTTTACCCTACCAACGTTACTTTTGTTATGAAATGTAATTATCACACCCATTCCCATTTTTGCGATGGAAAGGAAAATATGCTTTTTTTTGTGGAAAAAGCGGTAGAACTAAAATTTGACCACTTAGGATTTTCTTCACACGCACCAATATCAAAACAATACGATTTTACACTAACCGAAGAAAAATTCCCTGAATATTTACAAGAAATTGAACTTTACAAAAAAAAATATCCACAACTTAAAATTTTTAAAGGATTGGAATGTGATTATATTTCGGGCATTACCAAAAATTTTTCATACTATAAAAACAAATACATATTAGATTATATTATTGGTGGTGTGCATTTGGTAAAAGTGCCGAACAGTGATGATATTTGGTTTATTGATGGACCTAAAAGAGAAACTTACGATTTTGGTGTTGAGCATTTTTTTAATAATAATCCCAAAAAAGCGGTTACATGTTTTTGGGAACAAACTTTTGAGATGATTGAAACACAACAATTTGATATTATCGCTCACTTGGATAAAATAAAAATGCACAATCAAGATCGTTTTTTTAAAGAAGATGAAGATTGGTATATAAAGTTGGTAGATCATGCTATTGAATTAATTATTAAAAAACAAATTATTGTTGAAATAAATTCACGTGGAATTTATAGGCAGCGTTGTAAAAACTTTTATCCTTCAGATTATATTTTAGAAAAATTGGCAAAAGCCAAAACGTCAATGGTAATTAGTAGCGATGCCCACCGAGCAGAAGAATTGCCACTTTTTTATGAAGAAGCTAAAACTAAATTGCAAAGTTTTGGAATAAATACACTTGTATTTTTTGATGAGGGAATATGGCGACCTGTTTATCCATAACAAAAATTTCATTATTTCAAAATATCAAAACGAACTCATTATTTGTAGGTGCAAAAGTTACTTTTCTTTTCAATATTAGCCAATCTCTTTTAAAACAAAAATGTCTTTCATACCCTCCCATACAAAAAAGTAAACATACGCACCACCGCAAGTATGTGAAAAGATGAGACTTTTCTAAAATACATTCCTAAATATTTTAAAAAATAATATTTATTGTTTTTTTCAGTTATAATTATACTTTTGCAGCAATTTATGGTCATAATAATACATTAAATTTTTTAGGTATGAAAACAAGAAACCTCCTTACCGTTTTAGCCCTTTTTGCTTTCGCCGTTTCATGTCAAACTGGCTCTTTTGTTTATTACAATGACATTTATGTCAAATCTAATGATTCACAGTATCATGTGCAAAGAGAAGCACGTACAACTCAGCCAGTAACTGAAAGTGAAACGGAATATTATGATGAAGAAGAATATTATCTTGCTGAACAGGAAATCTACACCGATGATGCAGGAAATACATACGTAAATAATACGTATAATAATTATTATTACGATGATACTGATATTTACGACTACTATTATTCATCCAGAATCAGACGTTTTCACACCAGCGTTGCTTTAGGGTATGGATATTATGATCCTTATTTTACCAATATGTACTGGTATAATTATTCACCCTCCTGTTGGGGAATGAGTATTTATTTGGGATATAACTGGTGGTGGCCCTCCTATTATTATCGTCCCTGGTATTACGATTATGGATGGTATAACTATGGTTTTAACTATGGATGGGGCTGGGGATGCCATCGCCCATGGTATTATGGTGGCTACTGGAACGGCTACTACGACGGGTACTACGCAGGCTACTGGGCTGGATATTACCATAATAATTACGACAAAAACACTTCCTACTATTATGGACATAGAAACAGCATAGGAAGCGCATCAAACGGAAGAACCAGCACACGTGGAGTTTTTGGGAACAAGGAAGATGAAAATACGCAGCGACTTGTATCGCGAAGCGCTACGCCGGAAAGTTTTAATCAACGCTATGAAACTATTACCCGCAATACTTCTACTTCATCTACAAGAGGAACTGAAACGGGCGTTACCACAGGAACAAGAGGAACCGGAACTAACGAGCGCGGCACAACTACCACCACCACTACGCGCCAAACAGATACGCAACGACCAACGACTACTACCACCACACGTCAAGTTGAGCCGCAACGACCTTCTACACCCACTACTACACGTCAAACGGAACCTCAACGACCAACGACTAC
>JGI24702J35022_10000346_pt1 | contig 27413 bp, 20 predicted proteins | sample TergutTh196P4_FD_35022 | JGI IMG/M metagenome (IMG submission 35022)
GGTCAACCGTTATCGGAATCTGCTTTGTTTTTGAGATGCTTACAATTTCGTCAATGATATTTTGGGTTATCACTCCTTTGTCGTAATCCTCAAAAATAATTACATCAATGGGATTTTCGGCGATAATCTGGTTTAAACGCGACAAAAAGTACGCCTCATCATTATCGGACAGCGGATTGGTTATCTCTTCGTCTATCCGCAAAAGTTGCTGTTTGTTGCCGATTATTCGGTGTTTTACGGTGAGGATTCTTTCGCCGCTTAACAGAATGCCCTGCGTTGGAAGTCCTTCTTTTTCCATCAATTCCATAAAATCGTTGCTTTGCCTGTCGTTCCCAATCACGCTGCACATAATCGGTTTTGCCCCTAAGGCTTTGATGTTCAAAGCAACGTTGGCAGCACCGCCCAGACAACTGTATCGGGAAGATATATTGACCACAGGCACAGGCGCTTCGGGCGATATGCGTTCCACCGTTCCCGATGTATAACTGTCGAGCATCACATCGCCGATAACCAAAACATTTAGTTTGGAAAAACCCTCAAAAATTGCATCTAAAACCTCTTTTTTCATCTTTATTCCGATTGTTCTGCTTTGATTAACGTTTTTATTTTCTTTTTATTTTTTGCAAAATAGGACATTACCATTCATCACAATATACTATGCTATCATGTAGAATTATAATAGCCTGACTTGCATCAAACTTGTTTTCCAATGTGTCTAAAATAGGTTCAAATTTTAAATAGTGTACTGTAATACAAGGGTTCATATGCTTTTCTATATCTGTAAAAGTTTCTCCAAGTATATATTCTCTATGGATAGTGTTATCAACTTTATGAAAAGTTGAATTAGGATATTCTTTGACATTTAAACATACATCATTTTTAAAAATAATCAAAATATCAAAAACTGTATCACTTTTTCTCCCTTGGATATGTCCAATTTGAACGGTATTAGTATTTGCATAAGCCACTCCTTGAAAGTAGTTTTCATATTTGGACAAATCAAAATAGATATATTCAGATAGTTCTTGTTTTGAAATTAATTCTTCATTTTCAATTTTTGAAAACAAATCCGAATGATTCTGTAAGCCAAAAACAGAAAATAATATCAATAATGGGATATTAAGACCTTTCTTCATATTATCTATTTTTATTTCATTAACGTTTTTATTTTCTTTTTATTTTTTGCAAAATGGGATATTACGTGTCAAGAAACCAACCCATCAATGGTATATTGTAAAATATTAGTAGAGCAAATGAAATTAAACAATGTTTTCCAAGTTTTTTAAATATCTCCCATTTAAAAATCAAACTTAAAATAAACCCAATAAACCCAATAAGTATTGCTATCATAGTAATTATTTGTAAGTCCATAAAATAAAAAACTAATTGCCTCGCATTATCATTGAGAGTTATTGCATTGTCAGTACTACCATAAAAAGAAGCATAGATAACACTGTAAACATAAAAAAAATATGCCCCCATATTCAAGATTATAGGTAAATATAAGACCGCTAAATATGTGTATTTAAATATTTTATTTTTCATTACCCATAATACCACTTATCAACTTTATTAAACCCAATAATTTTAAATCCATTTTTATACTCTTTCATAGAAACAATAACAACATAATCATGAGACATTTTTGGTAATCGCCATTTTATTCTTACCGTATATATATTGTCTTTAATTGAATAATACAATATTTTGGTATTAATATTTTCTTTTGATAAGTGATAATCTGGATATGTAGTTTTTTTCTTGGGTAAATAGTAATCTTCCTTCAATATATGGTTGAATATAGTGTTAAACTTTAAAAATAGTATAGCAGGTTTATTTGTGGGCATTCGTCGTGGCGGAGGACATTCTTTATCAATTTTGTTTTTATAAAAATATTGAGAATGATTGCATAAACTTCGCTTTATTTGTCTAATATCCATATATTTTGGAACAATTGCGGTATCGTATTCAAAAGTAATGTAGTTTACAAAGTTATATGCTATTTCTCGAATAGCAGTTTCCTTAAATTCTATTGTTTTCTTTTCATTTTCCACAATAGCAGAATCAATGTAACATAATCCTTTTAAATTATGCGTAACTAAAAAATAATTATAACACACGGTTGAAAGAATATTCATTGTGTTTTTTCCCAACATTACATCGTAAATTAGAATTGCTTCATTCGATTTAATAGTAGGTATTTCATAATAACGCATAAGTTGCATTTTGTAGGTGTTTCCGACTTCTATTTTTTGACAATTTCTTTCTTTTTCTTTTGCTGTGAAAATCGTTATATAACCTGAATAATCATCGGTATTTGTATTTGCGTTTATCAAATATCCATTTTTTAGTGAATGGATATTCCTTATTTTTACATCATAATATAATGAATCGTTTATTAAAAAATCAATACTATTATTCCATATCAAAGGTTTTTCTGGTTCTAAAGGGTCTTTTGGCAACATTTTTTTTTCAAAATCTCTTCTATCTTGAAGATTTTGAGAAAAAATAGGATTTGAAATTAAAACCATTAAAATTATAAATATTTTTCTGCTCATTTTTCTTCCTCTAACACCTTGTTTTTTTCAATTCTTTTTCGGCAATACGACACAATTTTTATAAACAAAATAAAAAAAAGCGTAAACAAAAACACGCCGACCAATCCGTGTACAAACACCTGTATCGGCGTCCGCAACGGCGTCAAAACCTCTATCGAAGATGTATCTACCTGTAAAATGATGTTCATAAATGTAAAATTACTTGAATTTGCAAAGATACACTATTTTCCCTTCGCCCGCTATTCCAATTTCTTCCGTTGATACCAAGGCTCGTGGACGCGGATACTGATGGTTATTTTGAAATAATCTTCTTTTATCAGTCCCGATTCCGTTGTTCCCATTTGACCGTATTCAAAAATCGCTCCGAACGAAGTCTTTGAACGCTTTACGGGGAATTGCAACCCGAAATTCATACCTAATTTATCCAATTGAAAATCGTTCAGTTTTAAATAAGTTTGTTCGTAGTTGGCTCCCAGACTAAAAACGATGCGGGAGAAAAATTTTGTACTTGTCGGATTGGGAATATAGTTGCCGCCAACGGCTATTTTATAGGAATTTATCAGCGAATCATTGATGCCGTTTACAGCATAATTCGCCCAGTTTGTCCACGTAAAATCCGCTCCGACAAAATAATTCAAGCCGTTTCCCCACGAAATACCGCCTCCTATGGACTGGGGCATAGATAGTTTTGCGTTTTTGTCGCGGGTCGAATACAGCGGTTCTTCTTCCAATTTTGTCGGATTGTAACCCGTTCCAAAATAGGTAACTGTCTGATTTTGAATATCAGCATAGATGGGAATGGCAGGCGTATAAACCAAACCGAAACCCAAATTTCCCTTCTCTTTAATCGGCACAAAATATTGCATGCCAAGGGTTAATGAAAAACCTTTCACCAAATTGGAGTTGGACGTTTGGGAATTGACAAACAAAATATCGGACGATTCCACCTTTCTGTTCCGATTGTATTCTCCGAACAAATAGGACGCATTAAATCCTATCGAAAAATTATTGAACAGTTTGAACGCATTTCCCCAATAAAATTCGTTGATTCCGCCCTCTCCAAAGAACGACGTGGTTATAGCATTGGTATCCAGCGTGTTATCAACCTGATTGATGGTGTAGGACATCGTGCTGAACGGCTGAAATCCGAAACTCGTTTTCCACCATTTGGCAACCGACAAGCCGAGAGCAAGGTAATCGAAAACGATGCAATTTCCTTTTTGCACCTCCGATGCGTTGGTGGTTAGGGTATGGTTTTTGTACGTAAATGCCGCATCAAACAGGCAAGCCAACGAGTCGTAGGCGATGTATGAGGCGGGATTGGCAAAATTTACCACCGTTGCCGACTGAAAGGCAAGACTTGTCCCGCCCATCGCTGCATTTGCCGCAGCGGTTCGAGACCCGATTTCTCCCACGCCAAAACGCGAATAGGGAGCATTTAATAGCGTTTGTGCCGAACCTGTTGCACAACACAACAAAAAAACGACACCGAATACATTATTTATTCTTCTCATTTTCAACATTATAGTTAAGTATTATATCCAATCCTGTTAAAACGAGGTTGTCAATTAGAACGACCTCATTTTTTATTTTATTTTTAAACATTTCTGCATCGCCGCCCGTTAAAATGATTTTCAGTCGGTCGAATTCATTAAGATAACGTGTTGTTATTCCGTTTATTTCGTCCGTTATTCCGTGCATAATTCCCGTCAAAATACTTTCTTCGGTGGTTGTTCCTGTGAGGGAAACGATGTTTTTACAAGCAACCAAAGGCAGTTTTGCCGAAAAATGATGCAAGGCTTTCAACCGCATTTCCAAGCCGAGTGAAATGCTTCCGCCTTTGTAAACTCCTGATTCTGTGATAAAATCGGAGGTAATGCACGTTCCCATCTGCAAGACAAGTATCGGATTTTTCGGAAACAGCGATGCCGCCGCAACAGCACACGCCAAACGGTCTCCGCCCAAAGTTTCGGGCGTTTTGTACTCGTTTTGTATGGGAATGGGCGTTTTTGCGGAAAATTTTAACAAAGAAATTTTTCTTTTTTTTAGAAAAAACGCTATTTCTTCCGCCTCATTCACAACAGACGACACGATAGCCCGTGCGGGATTGTATTTTTTCAAAAACAAATCCACATCTTTTGTTTCGATTTTTGTTTTGTTTGCAATATCTATCACCGCACCCAACGACATCGCCGCCATTTTTTGCTTGGTATTGCCAAAATCGAAAATTAAATTCATAAATATATTTGTTCTAATTTGCTAAATCTTATTTTATTTCAACCTAAACGAACTTCTGAAAAAAAAATTGTTTGAAAAGTCAATTTTTTATTCCATAAATTTCCGTTGGAATGTTTTTTTGTTAGAGTTTAGAGTGTAGTTTTTAGAAAATTCATAATTTTTAATTCATAATTAAAAAAAATGTGTATCTTTGCAAATCGAATATAAAATCGCGTTGATATGGAAGAGCAGATTAGAAAATTGGAAAGAGATGTGAAAAAGCACAAAACGTTGAATATCGTTTTGGGGCTTGTTGTTTTGATTGTTATCGGGTTCGCCTTTTTTTACACGAAAGAAAAGGTGGTGGAAGTTCAGACGGTTCAGCAGCAACATTCTACGTTGCAAAGCGAACTTGACGCCATTTTGAAGGAATACGAAGCCATCAAAAAAGAGTATGGGGATTTGAACGAGCAATTGTCCGAAAAAGACAGCGCCATTTTGGCACAGGCTGCCGAAATAAAAGCATTGATTGCCTCGCAAGCCGATTACAGAAGAATTAAAAAGAAACTGGAACTGTTGCAAGACCAAGGCAAACAGTATGTGCATCTGTTGGATTCTCTGTACACGGTAAATCAGGAACTGACGGAAGAAAATCAGGAGATTAAGAGGGAAGTAAGCCGTCTTCACAGCGAACAGCAGACTTTGACTGTGGAAAAGGAGGTTTTGACCGAAAAGGTAAATGTCGCCTCTCGTGTGAAAGGTTACAGTTTTGCCATCAACGGCATTGTGCTGAAAAGCGGCGGGAAAAAAGAGGAAATTACCGCCAAAGCGAGGAAAGTGGAACAGTTCAAGGTTACGTTTTTCCTTGCCGAAAATCCGTTGGCACAGGCGGGAGAAGTCAATTTGTATTGTCGGATTTCGCTGCCTGATGGTCGGGTTTTGGCTTTGGGAACGGGAGATGCCTACAGTTTTTTCAATGATGGCAAACGCTTGCAATATACCATCAAAACGACCGTCAATTACGACAAAAAAAGCAAACAGGTTACGATGGTTTGGGTGTTGCGGGAAAACGATACGGCTGTTCCGGGAACCTATACGGCACAGGTATTTACCGATACCGACTTTTTGGGCGAGGCATCTGTAGTTTTAGTAAAATAAATGTAATAAAACAAGAGATTATTATGATTAGAAAATTTGTTGCAATTTTATCCGTTGTTTTGTTGGCAGCGGTAAAATTAAACGGACAAAGCATTGATGATTTAGATGATTTGAAGTTATCAGGAAATGAAATTCCACAAGGTTATTCTTTGACAGATGAAGACAATTGTATTTCAATACAGGTTTGTATATTTTATAAAAATCCTGAAATGTATGAAATGATAATTGGAAAATTGAAAACAAAACAAATTCAAAATTTTGATAGTGAGAATGATAAAGGAAGTATTATGTACTTTGAATTTGAAAATGATTTTGAAAGAGAAGATTTCTTAAAAGGATTGTTGTGGGGAGGCAGCAAACCATCAAAAGAACACCCCGAAGAAATTTATGTGAAAGGTAAATTTCTGATAATATGGAGTTTTCAGAAAAATAGCGAAATAGTAAAAAAATCAAAAGAGAAAATTAAAAAAATATTAAAACAATAAAATATAGTAGTATGGCAGTAGAAATAACAGACAGCAATTGGGAAAGCTTGGTAGCGGGCGATAAACCCGTAGTTATGGATTTTTGGGCGGAATGGTGCGGACCTTGCCGTATGATTGCCCCTTTCGTAGATGAGGCAGCCGAAGAATATGAAGAAAAAGTCGTTGTAGGAAAGGTAAATATTGACAACAATCCCGTGATTACAGCCCATTTTGGAATTCGGAATATTCCAACGCTTTTGTTTATGAAAAACGGAGATTTGGTAGATAAACACGTGGGGGCGTTGCGTAAACCGGATTTGATTGAAAAAATTGATAAATTGTTGTAAAAAACATTGCATCGTATTGATTTTTGCCTTGTCGGGCAGTGTTTTGTACGGACAAATTGTGGAAGCCGATACGACCAACTCTGACACCGACAGCGCCCGCTACGCAATGGATACGGAAGAGGGGGTGAATTATACGCCGACTTATTATTCCCGTATTCATTCCTTGTTGCCGACCACTTCGGAGCGGTTGTTTGCGGATACTTCGGTTTTTAATTTTTACAATCAAGACGTATCGTTGCGTTCCCGCAATCTGTATGCCAATTTGGGAACATTTGGGCAGGCACAATTTCCTATGAATTTTGCCTTTGAACGACTGCACGGATTTTCCTATAAAACCTTGCCCTATCCGAGTTATCTTCGAACGATTGAAAACTGGAAAATGTATTATCCCGATAAGATTTATACGCATTTGGAGTGGAATTTTATCAGCGGCGGAGAGCATCATTTTTCGATTGACCACGCACAAAAAATCACCGATGATTTGAATTTCGGCTTGTCGTTGGAAACAATTCTTGCCGAAGGTCGCTATGCTCGGCAAAGGGTGCGGGATATAAATCTGGGCGTAACGTTTGGTTATTTAATGCCTTCCCTCCGCTACGGATTTAATCTGTATTATATCTGCAATTTTTTGGATTTGAACGAAAACGGCGGGCTTGTCCACGATTCGCTTTTTGAAAACAATACCGCAAGCAACCCCCGCGATATACACGTTCGATTTCAGCATGCCGGCAATTCCATTTTTCAAAACACGTTTTTTTTCAGACATTACCTTGCATTGTCAGGCACAGATACTGCGGGAATGGCGAAAAAAGGCATTGGTTTTTTGGTGCACGATATACAATTAAACACATCGAAAAGTCTGTTTGCCGACAATCAGTTGGATTCCAATTTGTATTCCGTTTTCTATTTCAATCGGGATACGACTTTCGATTTGACAAAGAATTTTCTTTTGCGGAACAGCGTGATGTGGACAAATTACCGTCCTTATGATACTATGCCCGATAAGGCGAATTTTTTGCAGATTGCAGCGGGTATTTTGTACGATTTTATCACGGTGAAAGATACTTTTGGGCGGGACACCTGTTTGATAAGAGATGCTTTTGCCTTGCGGTATGAAAACGCTAAGTCTTTCAATAACAATCAGTTAACGCCTTTTGGAAAGGTTTATATCCAATTGTTCAATCATTTGTATATTGATGCTTCGCTGTTTTTTACTTTGAATGGGTACAATGCGGGCGATTTAACGCTCAACGGAAAAGTAGGGCTGAATGTAAAAAACAAAAAGGAGCAAAAACATAATTTTGCATTGAACTTGGGACTGTACAATTATTCGCCCGATTATTTCTTTACCTACTTGTTTGCAAATAATTACCGTTGGGAAAATGAGTTAAAAAAACAGCAAACCTTGCTTATCGGAGCGGAATGGACGCACAAACAATATACTTTGGGCTTGCATTATTATTCTTTGCACAATTATACTTTGTTGGATATCAACGGTTTGCCTATGCAGTTAGGTAATTTTGCCAATATTTATCAATTTTCAGCCGATATTCCATTTCATTACAAAGGATTTGGTTTTAATACAAGGGTTTATCTCCAATATAGCGGAAATAAATCCATTCGCATTCCGACCTTTGTCGGCAGGCAGTCGGTTTATTATGGATTTTTTATGTTCAAAAAAGCCCTCTACCTGCAAAGCGGCTTTGATTTTCTGTACAATACCGCCTATTATGCCGATGCGTACAACCCCGCCTTGCAACAGTTTTACCTGCAAGACACAAAGGAAATCGGCAATTACGGTTATTTGGATTTTTACCTGCGGGCAAAGATAAACCGCTTTGTTTTGTCCGCAAAACTGACGCATTTTTGGGCTGGACTGTTGGGCAGAAATTATTACTTCGTACCCCACTATCCCGCAAGAGACTTCGGCTTTGCAGCAGGCATCTCGTGGCGGTTTTATGATTGAAAAATAGCCGTACTATCCAATTTTTTTATCAAAACTGAAAATAAATAAACGTCTGCAATTCGGCGGTGATGAATTGGTAAATAATAAAAACTGCCAAAACGACTATCAACAGTTGAGCGGCTATGGGCAGGGCGGCAAAATTGTAACGATACCAGCGCTTGCATCGTTCTGGTATCCAATGGATTAGCATACCCAAGGCAAAAAGAATAAAAACGTTTCGGTATTCCGTTATAATGGAGCCGATTAACGAAAAATCCCACTTTCCGCCAATTTTCGCCACCATATTTTGGGCGGTGTTCCACGCCTCTTCGTTTGCTTGAGCGGGGTCGAGGTTGGAGCCTGAACGGAAAAATAAGCGGGTGAAGGTGATGAATACAAAAGTCAAAAATATTGACCACGAATTTTTTATCCATTTTATTGCTTTACGTCCTGAAAATGAATAAATTAGTTCTATCAATGTGCCGAAGAAAATAATTCCCGTCCAGATTTGCCCAATGCGGAAAATGGGTTGTTTAAAAAGAATTTGCATCGCAACGAAGAAGAAAAACAGTATCCCGACAAGGATTGTTTTTTGAATATCGGTCATTTTTTTCCAAAATTTAAACGATAAAACGCCCAAACCGTTCAATCCACCCCAAATCATAAAATTCCAACTTGCCCCGTGCCAAATTCCGCCTAAAAGCATGGTATTCATTACATTAAGATTGGTGTTGATGTTTTTTCTTGCTTTGGGAAACAACACAATCCCTGCGGCAAGAACGGCAATCACAGCCAAAACAACCGCCGTAACTAAAACACTGTTAGACAGCAAAATAACGATGATTGCAATCACCAACAGGACGCAATACGTGGCAAAAGTCGCCTTTCGGTTTCCGCCCATCGGAATATACAAATAGTCTGTAAGCCAGCGAGATAGCGAAATATGCCAGCGTTTCCAAAAATTTCCCGGATTGGTGGCTTTGTAAGGAGAATTGAAGTTTTTGGGTAAATAAAATCCCATCAGCATCGCCACGCCGATGGCAATATCGGTGTAACCCGAAAAATCGGCGTACACCTGCAAAGAATAGGTGAACAACGCCATCAAGTTTTCAAACCCTGTGTAAGACAAAGGGTTAGCAAAGATTCGGTCAATAAAATTGGCGGCTAAAAAATCGCTCAAAATCATCTTTTTCGCCAGTCCGTTCAAAATCCAAAACAAAGCATAGCCGAATTGTTTGCGAGTAAGGAAAAATTTTTGATAGAGTTGCGGCATAAATTGGTTGGCGCGAATGATGGGGCCCGCAACCAGACCCGGGAAAAAACTTACGTAAAACCCAAAATTCAAAATATTGCCCACAGGCTCCACGCGATTGCGGTAAATATCTACTATGTAACTGATTGACTGAAAGGTATAAAACGAAATTCCAACAGGGAGCAAAATTTTGTCAAACAGAAAATTACTTCCCGTAAAATGATTCGTCCACAAAGCGAAATGATTGATAACCTGAATGTTAGAGTTAAATAAATTGTTGTAAATATCGGTAAAAAAGTAGGCATACTTAAAATAGCACAAAACAAACAGATTGCCGACAACGGCAAAGGCTAAAAGCGACTTCTTTTTGAACGTACCGTCCGCAGAATGAATGCGTTTGGCTAAAAAAAAGTTGAACACAACCGAAAAAACAAGAATCAGCAAAAACAGTCCGCTCGTTTTGAAATAGAAAAACAGACTGACCGCAAACAAAAAGGTGTTCCGCAGCAACCGCCGACTGTGAACAAGGCTAAATCCCGCCATAACAAAAGCAAAAAACGCCCAAAAATAAAACTGGGTAAACAACAACGGTCTATTTTCATTGAAAGAAAATATTTCCTGTAAGTAACTTAGTATATCACTAATATTCACTGCCTTATATAACTAAATCTTTGTGTTTGTTCATAATATTATCCTTTAACGAATAAATAAGGGGAAAATTTTATTCAGAAAAAAACACAGTTCAGACAAAAGCAGGCTGCCCTGCGGGCAGCCTGCTGCGTTGGAACGTCTTCCTATTCTCAATTCTACAACAAACTATACGCCACCGTCAGCCCCGCCATTACGATAGCGACCATGCTCATCAGTTTAATCAAAATGTTCAAAGAGGGACCGGAAGTATCTTTAAACGGGTCGCCTACGGTATCGCCTACCACAGTAGCCTTGTGATTGAGAGAGCCTTTCCCTCCGTAATTGCCTTCTTCGATGTATTTTTTGGCGTTATCCCAAGCACCGCCCGAATTAGCCATAAATATCGCCAACACAAAACCAGCACTCAATCCGCCGACCAACAAACCCATTACCCCCGCCACGCCAAAGACCAAACCCGTAGCAATCGGAGCGGTAATGGCAAGCAAAGACGGAAGAAGCATTTCCTTCTGAGCGCCTTTGGTGGAAATTTCCACGCAACGGGCATAATCGGGAACGGCTTTTCCTTCCATAATGCCTACAATCTCACGGAATTGACGGCGGACTTCCTCTACCATTTTTTGAGCGGCACGTCCCACTGCGTTCATCGTCAAGCCGCAGAAAACAAACGCCATCATTGAACCGATAAACATACCTATCAGCACTTTGGGGTTGATTAGGGAAACTTGGTAATAGTCCATCAAATCCAAAATATTTGCTTCTTCGACCATTTTTATTGTGCCGTTTGCCAATTCGATGGTTTTTTGTCCAATGTGGGCAAGTCCGATTTTAATTTCTTCAATATAAGAGGCGAGCAATGCCAATGCGGTGAGGGCAGCCGAGCCAATGGCAAAGCCTTTTCCTGTTGCCGCTGTGGTATTTCCCAGTGCGTCTAAGGCATCGGTACGTTTTCGCACTTCGGGGTCTAAGCCGCTCATTTCTGCGTTTCCGCCTGCGTTGTCGGCAATTGGTCCGTAAGCGTCTGTGGCTAAGGTTATTCCCAACGTAGAAAGCATTCCAACCGCCGCAATGCCTATGCCGTAAAGCCCTTGACTGATATTTCCTGCCGAAATAAGGTTGTGGACATCAAACCGAATTGCACAAAGGAAAGAAAGAATAATCGCCGTTGCGATGGTCAAAACAGGGATAAGCGTGGAAAGCATACCCAGTCCAATCCCCGAAATAATAACGGTTGCAGGTCCTGTTTCCGCACTTTTGGCAACGCGGCGCGTCGGTTTATAGGAATGAGACGTGTAATATTCGGTGGATTGACCGATGATAATTCCCGCTACAAGTCCTGTAATTACAGAAAACGACAAGCCCAACCAATTGGGAATTTCCAATAAATACAAAATTCCGAAAGTGGAAACCGCAATCAAAACAGCACTGACATTTACTCCCAATCCCAATGATTTCAACAATTGTTTCATATTAGCGCCCTCTTTGGTACGCACCAAGAAAATACCGATAATCGAAAGGATAATGCCAACTGCTGCAATCAACATCGGAGCAAACACGGCTTTCATCTGATATTCAGGAAAAGCCATAAACGCAGCCGCTCCCAAGGCAGCCGTTGCCAAAATAGAACCGCAGTAACTTTCGTACAAATCGGCTCCCATACCTGCCACGTCGCCTACGTTATCGCCCACATTATCGGCAATTGTTGCGGGATTTCGCGGGTCATCCTCAGGAATGCCAGCCTCTACTTTTCCTACCAAATCGGCACCGACATCGGCGGCTTTGGTGTAAATCCCTCCGCCTACGCGGGCAAACAAGGCTTGCGTAGATGCTCCCATGCCGAACGTCAGCATGGTGGTGGTGATAATGATTAGTTTTTGTGCACCTGTGGCATCAACAAAAGTGTTCAACACAATGTACCACAGCGAGATATCCAACAATCCCAATCCAACGACTACCAAGCCCATCACGGCACCGCTCCGAAAAGCGACCCGCAAGCCTTTGTTGAGCGATTGACTCGCTGCAAAAGCAGTACGAGCAGAGGCATAAGTGGCTGTCTTCATACCGAAAAAGCCTGCCAAGCCTGAGAAAAATCCGCCCGTCAAAAAGGCGAAAGGCACCCACGGGTTCTGAACTCCGAGTCCATACGCAAGAAATGCGAAAAATAGACACAATACAATAAATACAATGGTAACGACTTTGTACTGTTGTTTCAGATACGCCATCGCACCTTTTCGGACGTGCAGGGCAATCTCCTGCATTCGTTCCGTTCCTTCGCTCTGCTTTTTCATCTGACGGAAAAAGTAATACGCAAACCCCAACGCCACAATCGAAGCAGCGGGTATCAGCCAAAAAATCGGCGGTATGTTACTCATAATCATATATTTTCGTTAAATTTAATTTGATTTTTATAAGATTTGCAAAGATACACTTTTTTTCTTATTGTTGATTTGAAAAAATTTTTAATTCATAATTCAAAATAAAGTGTATCTTCGCATTTCGTTCCTTTTGGAATGGAAAAAATACATAAGTAATTAAATTTAAATAAATTAGGTAAAAATAAAAGTTATGGATCTACACAAAATTATTGCAGATTTAGAAACGAAAAATCCTGCACAACCTTTGTACATTCAAGCGGCAAAGGAAGTTCTGGAAACGATTGTTGATTTCGTTAATGCCAATCCGAAATACGATAAATATGCTATCGTGGAGCGGATTTTGGAACCCGAAAGAATCATTCAATTCAAGGTTACTTGGGTTGATGACAGTGGAAAAATTCAGGTAAACCGCGGGTATCGTGTTCAGCACAATATGGCGATTGGACCTTACAAAGGCGGTCTTCGTTTCCACAAAAGCGTAAATCAGGATTCGATAAAATTTTTGGCGTTTGAACAAACGTTCAAAAATTCGCTGACCACCCTGCCTATGGGCGGCGGTAAAGGCGGCTCCGATTTCGACCCGACAGGAAAATCGGAAGGTGAAGTGATGCGTTTTACGCAATCATTTATGACCGAGTTGCAAAAGTACATCGGACCTGAAACGGACGTTCCCGCAGGCGATATTGGCGTTGGCGCCCGTGAAATCGGGTTTATGTACGGACAGTACAAACGGTTGCGCGGCGAACACGTGGGCGTGCTGACAGGAAAAAGTTTGAACTGGGGCGGCTCGCTCATTCGTCCTGAAGCGACGGGATTTGGGGCTATCTACTTCTTAGAAGGAATGTTAGCGGCGAAAAAAGACACGATTAAAGGTAAAAAAGTAGCCTTGTCAGGTTTCGGAAACGTAACTTGGGGTGCTGCTTTGAAGTGCGAAGAATTGGGAGCAAAAGTAGTTTGCATCTCTGGTCCAGATGGTTACATTTTGGACGAAGACGGCATTACAGGCGAAAAAATCGTTTATATGACGGAATTGCTGGCAACCCGCAACAATGTGGTTGCTCCTTACGCCGACAAATATCCGAAAGCCAAATTCTTTGCAGGTAAAAAACCTTGGGGAGAAAAAGTGGACATCGCCATTCCTTGTGCCATTCAGAACGAATTGAACGAAGAAGATGCAAAACAATTGGCGGCTAACGGTTGTCAGTACGTTGTGGAAGCCTCTAATATGGGTTGCACGGCAGAGGCGGTTGCATACTTGCAGTCCAAAAAAGTTTCTTTCGCTCCGGGCAAAGCGGCAAACGCAGGCGGCGTGGCTACTTCAGGATTGGAAATGTCGCAAAACTCTATGAAATTAGCGTGGACGCGCGAAGAAGTTGACGAAAAATTGAAAGGCATTATGTCCAACATTCACGGAAACTGCCTGAAATACGGAACCGAAAAAGACGGTTACATCAACTACGTGAAAGGCGCCAATATCGCAGGTTTCATCAAAGTTGCCGATGCGATGATTGAACAGGGAGTTGCTTACTAAATCAAGCAATTAACATTAGAAAAAAGGTTGTCGAAAGGCAGCCTTTTTTTGTTGCAAAAAACAAATCAACAAAAAAGTGTATCTTTGCAAATTAGGATAAATTATAACATCTTCAAATGCAAAATATTCGGAATGTGGCGATTATAGCCCATGTTGACCATGGGAAAACAACGCTTGTTGATAGGTTTCTTCACCAAAGCAAGTTGTTCAGAAGCAACCAAGAGGTGAAAGACCTTATTTTAGATAACAACGATTTGGAACGGGAACGGGGGATTACCATTTTGTCAAAAAATGTTTCCATACGTTACAACGATTTCAAAATCAACATCATAGATACGCCCGGACACAGCGATTTCGGCGGAGAAGTGGAACGCGTACTCAATATGGCGGACGGCGTTTTGTTGATTGTAGATGCGTTTGAAGGTCCGATGCCGCAAACGCGTTTCGTCTTGCAAAAGGCTATTGAGTTGAATTTGAAGCCGATAGTAGTTGTAAACAAAGTGGATAAACTGAATTGCAATCCCGAACAAACCCACGAGGACGTGTTTGATTTGATGTTCAGTCTGGGGGCAAGCGAGGAACAGTTGGATTTTCCTGTTGCTTACGGCTCTTCCAAACAGGGTTGGATGGGTGCGGACTGGAAAACGCCAACCGAAGATATAAGTTATCTTTTGGACTTGATTATCAACCACATACCTGCTCCCAAACACGAAGAAGGAAATACGCAAATGATGATTTCTTCGTTGGATTATTCTTCCTACGTGGGACGAATTGCCGTTGGGAAGCTTACCCGCGGGTCGTTGGATTGGGGGCAAAATGTTTCTTTGGTAAAAAGAGACGGAACTATCTTAAAATCAAAGGTTAAGGAACTGTATGTTTTTGAGGGATTGGGCAAGGAAAAAATGAAAGAAACCGTTTATTCGGGTGAAATTTGTGCCGTATTCGGTATCGAAGATTTCGATATTGGCGATACCGTTGCCGATTTTGAAAATCCCGAAGGTTTAACGCCTATAAAAATTGACGAGCCGACCATGAGTATGTTGTTCACTATCAACAACTCGCCTTTTTTTGGACAAGACGGAAAATTTGTTACATCGCGGCATATCCGCGACCGTCTGTACAAGGAATTGGAAAAGAATTTAGCCTTGCGATTGGAAGAAACCGCCTCGCCTGACGTTCACATTGTCTATGGGCGGGGCATACTGCATTTGTCTATTTTGATAGAAACGATGCGCAGGGAGGGTTACGAACTGCAAGTCGGTCAGCCTAAGGTGATTATAAAGGAAATAGACGGTCAAAAATGCGAGCCTGTTGAGGAATTGACGGTCTTGGTTCCCGAAGAATTTACCAGCCGCGTAATAGATTTGGTTACCCGCCGCCGCGGTGAAATTGTGTCCATCGAAACGCGGATTGACCGCATCTGCCAGACATTTAAAATTCCTTCACGCGGATTGATTGGCTTGCGAAACCAAATGCTTACCGCCACAGAAGGCGAAGCCGTTATGTCGCACCGATTTATTGAGTATCAGCCGTTAAAGGGCGATATTGCCATGCGTCATGCAGGTTCGTTGATAGCGATGGAAACGGGAACTGCTTTTGCTTACGCCATTGATAAATTGCAGGATAGAGGCAGTTTTTTCATCGAACCGATGGAGCAAGTCTATGCAGGTCAAGTGATTGGGCAACACATTCGGCAGGACGATTTGGTTGTAAATGTTACCAAATCGAAAAAATTAACCAATATGCGTGCATCGGGGGCGGACGAAAAAACGGCGATTTCCCCTGCCATAAAATTGTCGTTGGAAGAATATATGGAATACATTGCCGAAGACGAATATCTGGAAATAACGCCTAAATCTTTGCGGTTGCGTAAAATCCTTTTAGACGAAAACGACCGCAAACGGGCAAGCAAACAGCAAAATGCGGTCTGAATGATGAAGAAAATAATTTATTTACTGTTTGTGTTATTTTTGTTTTGTGCGGCGTGCAAAAAAAATCAAATTTGCTTGTCGGGGCAGTTTGAAAATGCGGCAAAACCCTACCTGTTATTGAGCAGGAGCGAAACTTACGAAACCATTTTTTTAGATACGATATTTTTGCAAAACGGTCGTTTTTCCCATACCTTAACGGAGGAAGATATAGGCATTTATTTGTTGCAATACGATGATAACACGGTATTGTCTTTTATTGCTCAAAACGGCGACAACTTGGTATTTTCGGGTGATGCGCGGGATTTAAGCAGAACTTACGATGTGCAAGGCAATGAAGAAACGCAGTTGCTGTTGGAATCTCGCCGTAAATTAGACCAATTTTACGATAAAACCAAAGTATGGTCAGCCGTTTTTTTACAACACCCCGACGGAGAAGAACACGAAAAAGTAATGAATCTTTACTACAAAGAATTTGATTCCCACAAGGCGTATCTTACCCAATTTATTTCCCAAAACAAAGGGAAATTGGTTACTTTGCCCGCTTTTTACCAAAAAATTGGAAATATTGCCTTTTTTGACGTACAAAAAGACAGTGCGTTGTTGCGGGAAATTTATACCGCTCTAACGCTAACCCACCCCAACAGTTCCTACGTAACGGACTTGAAAGAAAAGTTGGAATATGATTGTGAATGATTACCCGATTTTTATTTTTATCGAAAAAAATTATTTTTATTCAAAAACGCTTGCATTTGTCAAAAAAAAATGTTATCTTTACAACACGGAGTTATTTTATTATAAAAATAAGGGAATGGAAGTCTATATTATTGATTATTAAACACATAGGAGATTATGTTTCGGTTTCTACTTTTTCCGATTTCAGCCGTTTGGGCGTCGGTGATGCATTTTAGACGCAAGTTTTATGCAAACGGGAGGAGGATTGAGCCTAAAATTCCGACTGTTTGCGTCGGAAATTTATGCATGGGCGGCTCTGGGAAAACGCCGCATGTTGATTATTTGCTCAATCTTTTGCAATCTCAAAATAAAACGGCTGTGTTGAGCCGCGGGTACGGACGCAAAACCAAAGGATTTTTGTTTGCAGATAGCCAATCAACGGCTCAAGACGTTGGCGATGAGCCTTTGTTGCTGTATCGGAAAAATCCCGAAACGATAGTAGCCGTTTGCGAAAACAGGGTGGAAGGTTTGCGAAAAATAACCGAAAAAATACCCGATATAGATGTTGTAATTTTGGACGATGCCTACCAATATTTGAAACTGAAATACGGTTTGTCCATTCTTTTGACCGATTATTATGCAAGTTATCCGATAGATTATGTATTTCCTGTCGGCAAACTCAGGGAAAGCCGCTCGGCGGCGAAAGATGCCGATATGATTGTTGTTGCAAAATCGCCCAAAGTGATGCCCGATATGGATAAACATCTGTTTTTGAACAAAATAAGACCCTTGCCGCATCAAAAAGTGTATTTTTCTTATATCGAATACGGGGAGTTGCAACCTTTGACGGCATCGGCGCAAACGCTTGATATAGAGACTGTTAGAAGCGTGGTTACGGTATCGGGCATTGCCAATCCGTATTTGTTTTTGGATTATGTCAATCACAAATACAGGGAAAAAGAACATATCCGATTTTCCGACCATCATGTTTTCAAAAAAAGCGATATTGACAAAATGCTTGTTTTGTACAACAGAATTATTATGAGAAATCGGGCAATCATCACCACCGAAAAAGATGCTATGCGTTTGATGACCAGCGAGTTATGGCAACAAATTGCCCATTTGCCTATTTTTTCCATTCCGATAGAAGTGAAATTTCATGAGAAATACCGCAAAGATTTTGAAAATCAAATTACAAAATATGTATCGGGGAAAAAGAAATTTGAAAAAAAAACTGTATCTTTGCAATCTAAGTTAATTTTTTAATTATTTTTAAATTTTTGTATTATGAGCACTAAATTTTTTACCTGTCTGACAGCATTGGTTTTATGCTTGTCCGTTTCGGAAGGCAAGGCTCAGCAAGGCACTTCCGACAAATCGCCCGTCACTATTGAAAAGGGCGGCAGTATTGTTGATGTTCCGGGAAGGAATGTCGAAAGTTTGCGGAGTCCTATCGAGGCTATCGAATTGCCGCAGTCGGCGGCAGTAAAAGAGGATTTTCGTCCCGTTAAACAATCGCAAAAAAGCGGAGAAACCGACTATTTACGCCGTGTATTGTTGCAAGGGGAATCGGTTATTTTTGAAGTAAACGGCAGTACAATCCGCCTCGACACTTCTCATTTTGAGGTGTTTTCGCAGGAAATTGAGGCAGCGATTAAACGTGCTCCTGCGTGGCTGCACGACGACCTGCGGTTTAAGTTCCGCGTGGTAACCAACGCTTCGTTTCGTACCAAAATGGTCAATCTGCTTAATTCCACCGAGAAGCAGTATTTGGACGAAGTTGCCTTTACGCTGGCACATCTTCCTTACGAAGTGTTAAATTCCAGCCGTTTTGCCAACGATTGGGATTATCTGGTTGAAAATGCGAAGATGATTTATGCCTATGCCGACTCGCTGAAATATGTGCGGTTGGTTGAGCAGGGTGATGTTAATTCTGGGGATTGGAGTACGACCACAGAATATAAAATCAAGCAGGGCGGTAATTATATTTGGAGAAAAATTGACAGATATTATTACTATATGTTTGTGGTGATGCCGAAAATAAATTTGGAAGGCGTTTTTGTAGCCGACCAAACAAGTTCCACCGACCAGCGCACGTGGGGATACGGTTGGCGGGATTATCTTTGGAACAATCCCGACCCATCGCATGATTATACGAATGTAAATTGCAGTACTTCCATTGCCAATATTACAACTATTCCGCGTTTGGGCGAATTGATGCAAACGCCCGACTATTTGTGGGACGAGGTGTATAGATATTTTCCTTTCAATCGTGCGTTCGGAACAGACGACCATGCACTAAACGTGTTGGGAAATTGGGCATCTCGCTGTGTTCCGATGGACGTTACCAGCGCAAGCGATTACCGCCCTTCGCAGCCCAATCAAATAGCATGGAAACATGTCGGCAACTGCCACGAAGATGCACTTTTGGTGGCAGCGGCATCGCGTACGAGCCTAATTCCCCTGATGCACATCAGCGATGATTGCGACGACCACGTATGGGGAATGTTCCACGATGCAGGAAATGCCGCTTGGCATCATTTTGAGTTTTTTAGAGGCGGGTGCACGCCGCTGGGTGATTCCCGCCAACAATTTTGGGGAATGACCAATATGTATGAATACGGAAATTATGGTTGGTCGAGTTCGTTGGTGCAAGGCTATGTTCCTGATGGAACGATGATTAACGTGTCTGATTGTTATTCCGACAAAGATAAAGACGGTCATTTCCAACCCAGTTCCAGACTGAAATTGAAAATTACCGATAAAGCGGGAAATCCCGTAGATGGTGCAAGGATACAATTGTATTCTACCTATACGTATGACCAAAGCATTATTCGGTCAGCAGGCTATTTGTGGACGAATTCCAAAGGAGAAATTGATGAAGCCGTTGGAATAAATAAAAAGTATTATATGAAAATAGACCACCCGAAATTTGGGTCTTTCCCCGAAACATCGGGACAAGTATTTATATTGGTTAATACTAATACGGTCTCGGGACGTGAATATTCTTATACTTATGCCTTTCCAACCACGCCTGCAAGAACAACCATCACCGACAACCATCAGGAGTTTGACGCTGTTAAGAGTTTGAAAATAGATTTTTTGGCTAAAAATATTACAACAGGCGTTAATTTAGCGGATTGGCAACATTCAACTTTTTATGAAAAAACAGAAACAAATGCTTTTGTAACTGCCTATATCGTAAAAGAATCGGAAATTGCGAAGTTTAAAAATGGAAATACTTCGGCAGTAGCAGAATACGGCGTTTCGTTTTTGCCTTCTGGAAAATATGATATACCGTTGTTTAAAACAGAAAAAACGTACATTGTTTTGATGAATAACAGCAATTTTACCAATGCGGTGGAACTGTTTTATACTTCCGATTTGGATTTTGTTGATTCTGCAAATTTTGCAAACATCACAGCGTCAGTTGCTGTAAAGGATTTGGATTTATCAAAATCTATGCAAATTTATCCCAATCCGACCACGGGGAAGATAACAATCAGAAATGAGGAATCAGGAATGAGCGGCGAGATTGAGATTTTTGATGTCGTGGGCAGAAAATTACTATCATACACACCTCTCACTCCTCATTCCTCACCTCTAATTGAAATTGACATTTCACATTTGGCGAATGAATTGTATTTTTTGAAAATAGATGGGAAAACGGTCAAAGTGGTGAAGCAATAAACAAAGAAATATAAAAATAAAAAAGACAGCCTTTGGCTGTCTTTTTTTTATTTCTTCGGGTCTCCCATTTGAATAAGTTGTCCAAGTAAAAGGATAAGGTCGGTGAACAGGATTTCCGTGTGGGCATTTTGTGCAATATCCCTGATGGCATCGTTGAGGACTTCCATCACTTTTTCGCCGTTGCGATTGTTGATGTAGGGGTGAAAATTGGCTAACCAAGCCGTCTCTTCTTCGGAAGATTGAACTAACTGCGTGCCGCCCGCATTCATCAAAATACATTTACGAACTAAAACCAAAGCGTATTGCAAAAACGATTTCTGTTTTTCTCTGCCCAATTCGTTCAATTTCTTCACCAATGCGATTGTTTCGGGAAACTGCACTTTTGCAGGGTATGCAGTAAAATAACAAATACGATACGCCGAACGCATCATGTCAACAAACAGGGTAAAATATTCTTTCACTCCCGCTTCGTGCCGTTGCTCATTAAAGGCGTCAATCAGGTTGTTGTCGGTGAGATTGGCAATTTCTACCGCTCTGTTTCTATCGCAACCCATCTTTTGAGAAACAACCTCGACAAATTGTTGGGTATTGAATTTCGGAATCTTAACCAACTGCAAACGCGAAATGATAGTCGAAAGTATCTGTTCCTGATTTTCACTAACTAACAAAAACAACGTTTTCCCATCGGGTTCTTCCAACGATTTCAACAATTTGTGTGCCATGGACGGAAAGATTTTTTCAGGCAACCAAATAATAAAAACCTTGTAATCAGCCTCGTAGGATTTGGTGATTTGCAATTCCAAAATGCGTTCCACGTCCAATTTGTTGATGATTGCCTGTTTGTTTTCCACGCCCAACTTTGCAAACCAGTCTTCCAAAGAAAACAAACCGTTGGTCTCTTTAAAAATCTCCCGCCATTCATTGTAAAAACGGCTGCTTTCGTTGTCTTTGCTTACGGATTTGGTCGTAGTGTTTGGAAAGAAAAAGTGCAAATCGGGGTGTGCTAAATTGTTGTATTTCACGCAGGAAGGACATACTCCGCAGGAATCCGAATCAGTCCGATGGGTACAATTTATATATTGGGCATAAGCCAAAGCCAGCCCCAAAGCATGCGTTCCCTCCTGTCCCAAAAACAGTTGCGCATGGCTGACACGGTGATTTTTCACAACAGAAATCAACCGCTCCTTCAAAGAATCCTGTACAAAAACTTCTGAAAATAACATTATTAATTATTGTTTCACCACCTTTTTCATTACTGTTCCGTTATCGGTTTGTATCTTCAAAAAATACATTCCATTTGCCAAATGCGAAATGTCTATTTCAATCTCTTCATTGGGCAAAACATTTTTTGCCCCTACGTTGTACTGTTTTCCGACCACATCAAAAATTTGTACAGACGTTGCGTGCAACGTCTCTGCACACGTTATATGCAATTTCCCTGTGGTTGGATTTGGTTTTACCGTTATTTCCCCTTTTTTATCGTCTGATTGCGGGGTATTTAGCGGGTCGTCTGCGGTTTTGGCGGTTTGGTTTTCTTGTCCCTTTATTTCCGATGTATTATTGTATCCCGAACCGTTCTGCATAATGGAACTGCTGTTGTCATACGAACAAACACAAGCGGAATGTACCGCAAAAGTATAAGAATAATAGTCTGACCAATTAACAACGACCATTTCCCCCAAAGAATAGGCTTTTATTGCAACAAAATCATCGTTGGAAGACAAACGAACCAATTCTGTTATCAAATGAGGCGGAAATTCTTCATCTTCTTCTAAATCAAGAGCATAGATTTCCTGTGCCGCAGCAAAATAATCTAAATAGTTCCCGTACGATTCTAAATCCAATTCTGGAAATTTTACAGGCATTGCTTCTAAAATCTCTTCTGCCTCTTCAAATTCACCCAAAGAAATATAAGTTTCTATTAGCAAATATTCAGATTCTATTGTATTAAATCTGCCTATCCAAGTTCGGTATTGAGCCATATCAAGCCCTAATGTATCGCTTGCAAGTAAATCCAAAGCAACGTAACAAATATTGTCCATATATTGCTTCAAATTGGTAAGTTCGTAGTATAAAACTACCTGTTTTTCTAAATCGGTTACTGGAAGTTCACCGTTTATTGTGATTGTAAAATCATTACTAGTAACAGTCATTTCAAGTTGCTCCACAATAGCCATTACATCGGGGTCTTCCCAATTTATAACAATAATATCATCATCTTTCTTTGTATCATATATTCCTGCAGCCGTTATATAGGAACTATTCAAACTAACTAAATATTCCTCAGGAGCCGTTGTATAGTAATTCTCTCCCGCATAGCCGTAAAACGCACAACAATTACCGCCTTTAAGTTTTAGATGAACTGTACCTGTTACCCAAAATGGTATGTGTGATGCAAGCGCAAGATGTTGATATTCAAAAGCATCTCCGCCATTAATTATACTCCATCTTGCATAAGAAAATTCATTGCCCGTAGCCCAAACACTTTTTTCTCCTGATTGAAGATACCGTATTCTACTACCTCCATCTACTAAAATATCTGTACCTCCAACAACGAACTTATTGCACTGATAGACAAGACCTTGCGATTGTTCGCCTATACTGCCGTTGCTATTGTTGCCGATTGCCAAACAGCCCGTACAAAGATTTTCAAATGTGTTGTTTTTTATAAAATGATTGGTTGTGCCAGATTCTTGTACAACTATGCCTGTGGCTCCATTCCCATTATCGTTCCCTAAAAAATAATTATTTGCTATTCTGTACAAATAGGAGCGGTCTAAATAAATCCCTATATTCTCCGTAAAATAACCTGTTGCCTGCGGTATTTGAAACTGACAGTTGCCGACAGCAAAATCTCCCACGCCTTCTGTTAGTATCCCGATATGATTGTCCGTAAATTGACTGTTGTACATTTCCGAAGCATTTATACCCGAACCGCTTAAATGTATTGCATGCTCAAAGCCCGAAAACGAACAACCATCGTTATAATTAGAAGATACAGAGGGTTTACTTCCTATTTTTATACTCGATGAATTGGTATAAATCCCTGTAGTATAATCACTTGCATTGTTTTTGGTGCGATTATCCGCGAAAGTGCAATTGGTAAAAGGCATGTTAGAAACTCCTTGCAGTTCCACTTGAGCCTTGCCCGCCTGAGTAAAAATAGTATTGCCATTTAATTCAAATGTGCAGCTGTTAAAATAACTTTTATTATTCTGAAGTATGCCATTGGAAAAGTAATCATCATAAGGAGCAATATGTACCGCCTGTTGATTATTTATAAAATTTGCATCTTCCGCCCTTACTATGCCGCCGCCGTAATATTTATAACGCGGCTTAACAAACAATCCGGGTATCATTATAGGAATATCCGACCCCGCACGTATCCCGCAGACCGCATCTCTTATTGTTGCTCCGTTTATTAATTCCACAACCCCCTGCAGACTATCTATTTGCGGGGAAAAGTCATCTCCCATAACAACAATGCCTTGCCACGTCTGATTATCGCAATAAGCGGCAGAACGTAGCATAGTTTTATCAACAATTAATTTCCCCCCCTTGTTTATAACTATTTTGGCATCGAGAGCACAATAAACAGCATTGGCATTGTGAATGGTTACTGTATGTCCTGAATTAATGGTAAAAGTCCCTTCTATAATTGTTGCTGACGATATTTGCATATTTCCATTTGTAGAATAATTTGCATATAAGGTTCCTTTAGGATACCTAATCTCTATATCTTTTTTATCCACAAGAATAGTATCCCCATACCGAATAACCCAACATTCAATCCAACCTGCACCTAAAGATGTGCCTCTGTAATAAAGTTGATAGCCTCCTTGTCCTTCAATTATTTCAATATTTTCACTTGTTTTCCATAAAATTTCTTCGTAATAATAATCAATATAACTCAAGTAAGCATATCTTCTTTCGCATAAATTACTACTTGTATCTATTGTCAAACTCCCCCAATAGTTAAGTGCCTTTAACACAGATGCTTCCGCATCTAAAAGTCCGTAACCCATTTCTATATTGAACAAATATGACCCACTGTAATTGTATAAATCCGTTCTGATTTTCTGTGCTGTACTCCTTATAATATCCCCTACTTCCTGATACGTAAGATACGGATTGACAGATAAAATCAAAGCCGCAACGCCTGATGCATGAGGAGCTGCTGCTGAAGTGCCACTAAAAAAAGCATTCCCTAAACCTATTCCTGTGGTCAATATATGATATCCCGGACTTACCACATCTAAATTATTGCCGTAATTACTTCCCCAATCCATTAAATATTCAATTTTTTTCCTTTGTCCGTCTGGAGTTATGGCACCAATTGCCATGACATTCGGTAAACTTGCAGGATAATTAACAGCAGGGTTGTTGTCATTACCTGAAGAATAAATAATTACAGTACCTTTACCACCTCGACCATAAGTAACAGCACTATCAATAGCTTCATCTACTATATTATATTTTGCGTTCAATTGCCAAGAATTATTTATTACATCCGCACCATTGCGCCAAGCCCAATTTATTCCATCCGCTCTTGTTATACACGATAATGGTGTTCCACTTAAAGAATTACTAACTGCCATTAGTTTACAATCGGGTGCTACACCAGAAATTCCAATGCCATTATTTTGCGAAGCCCCAATAATTCCAGCGCATAGCTGACCATGGTCCCCGTAAAGCGTATCTTGCGAATAAATTCCTTTTTCGCAATCGAAACTTAATGGGTATTCATTTGAAATTAAATCAGGATGAGAAAAAATAATTCCTTGGTCTAAAATGCATACAACTATCCCTTCTCCTGTGGCATACTGCCAAGCTTCGCAAGCCTTAATATCAATCCCGCTTATGCCTCCATCTTGTCCTGTATTTTTCAACGCCCATTGTTCTTCAAAGTTTATATCATTTATGCAATTGGTTTTTGCGTCAATCATTAAATCTGGCGCTGCTGTTTGAAACAAACCCGACTCATAAAAACGATTTGCCGTTTCCATTGCGTTGTATTTTGAGTTTTTTGTAATACTTAGCACAAACCACAGGGGCATAAATTGATTTTGATATACAATAACTGCATTTTCTTTTTCGGTTTCTTGCCGAAGCAAAACTGTATCGCTTAACGATTTTAACTTCACATAAAAGAAATTGGACAAACCTATTCTATCCTGATATTGATTTTTGAAATAGGGTGATACAATAATATCTTGTCCCGCATTTTTCATTTCCGACAGTTTGGCTAAATATACCGCATCCGATAAACTGTCTTCCACGCTCAATTCTGCCCAAAACCGTTTATATTGGGTTCTTGATTGCACTGTTGCAGGAATATCTGCACGCAAAGCATTCTGATGCAATTTGCCGACAACAACTGCATTTGCAGTATCACTCTCGGAAACTGACACAAAAACGTATCTCGTATCTAATTCCAAATACTGTTTTTGCCCGTTGTAATAATAGAAATAGGGTGTTTGTGCATTCAACCCTACAAAAGACAGTAAAAACAATAATCCTGTTAAATTTATTTTCGTTTTCATAATCATCAATAATTGTTTATAATTGTTACATTTAATTCGACGCTACTACTACTGTTTTGTTTACATACAATAAATGCCACTATCCACGACATTGGCATGGTTGCATTAGTTACAAATACTTCAACATCCAATTTATATTCATAAGGTGAAAGTTGCTGAAAATTCTTAGAAACAACATTATTAACATTTATAGTCTGACCATACGCCAAAATCACTGTGTGCGTAGAAAAATCAACAGTTGGAAAACTATCTCCCAAGGTCATAATGTAATTGCCTAAATCGTTATTATCGTCAATAAAAACCACGGTATCGTTGCCATAAATGTTATATGCCCACCTGCATGCCGTTCCATCAAAAGTATATTCCGTAAAAGAATCGCACAGAGGATATTGCATAAAAAAAACAGGCTTGGGAGAAGCAGGGATTTTTACAATGTAAAAAGGCTGTGTTACCACAGAAGTAGAGTCGCCTGTTTCCAAATTGGCGTAAGAAACTCGGATACCGTTTGAATGTTCGGTAATATCCGTAATATCAACACTCCACCCGCCCTCAGATTTTACCTCATCAAAAACCGCAATAATTTGGTATTTTGAAAAATCTATATTGATTTCAGCAAAACTATCTGTCAAATTATTTACAGAGTTCATGGCGGTTATCAAGTTTTCCCAGTCTGTTTGCGTGGTTATCACCAAATTCTGTTTGGGAATGCCTTCGCTGCCTGCCAAATTCCCCTTTGCAATCAGCACAAGGCTGTCTAAGGGCGGCTCGTCTGGCGGGACTTTCCGCCACGTTTCCAAGTCGGGCGGACTTACATTGTTGTGCGTGTTTACCATCAACACTCTTCCGCTACTCTCTTTCACCACAAAATAGCGTCTTTTTGCGGGGATTGTATCCGCCTGCTCATCGTAGCGGACATAATAAATCCAACAAGGATAATCCAACTCGAGCAACTCGCCCAAAGCGGTTGAGATGTTTGCAGTATCCGCCTGCAGATTATCTTTTGCAAACACGCTATGCGGTCGGGAATCCGTACTCAGTCGTTCCAACACGATAGAATCGGCTTCGGATTGCGTAACTTGTGC
>JGI24702J35022_10000347_pt1 | contig 27400 bp, 9 predicted proteins | sample TergutTh196P4_FD_35022 | JGI IMG/M metagenome (IMG submission 35022)
AACTCGTTGGGATTGCTCCCCGGCAGCGGCAGGATCCCCGGCAGCGCGGGCGGTTCATACGCGATCGCGGCGCTCGGCATACCGACGACGTCTCTGTCCGACGGACCCGCCGGGTTAAGGGTAACAGTAAGCAATACGAGTACTTCCAGCGCCACGCCCGCAGAAAGGAACGCTACGTTCTGGCCTAATGGCAGCGCCCGTTCATCCGCCTGGAACAAGGAACTGAGCGAAGTAATGGGGACAGCCTGGGGTAAAGAGCAGTATTACTTTGGCAATGACATTGCCCTCGCGCCAGGGCAGAATATCCACAGGAGCGTCCTCAATGGGCGTAACTTTGAGTATTATTCAGAAGACCCGTTCCTTTCAGGCAACACATCAGCAGCGGAGGTAAAAGGCTTCCAAACACAGGATGTAGGAATGACCGTCAAGCACTTCGCCGCTAATAATCAGGAATCGAACAGGTTTAACCTCCCAACCAATGTCAGCACAAGGGCACTTCGCGAGGTTTATTTGAGGAGTTTCGAGTATGCGATAGAAGAAGCGCAGCCATGGTCGGTCATGACTTCATATAATCAGGTAAACAGCGTGAGCTCTGCGCAAAATTACAGCTTAAACACGACTATCCTCAGAAATGAATGGGGATTTGGCGGTTTTGTCATGACTGACTGGGGCGGCCGGACCGCCTTGGGCGCCATAGCGAATACGTCATGGGGAAATGCTGGGGACATCTACCCCGGTTTTAACAACGGCAGCCCGATTGCGTCGGGCGACGGTAGCAGAGTCAAGTCAGGGGCTGACATGGCGCAGTATGCGGGCGATCCAAGCGCTGTAACGACTGCGGTCAGCAACGCCGCGCATCCGCTGACTCAGGACGATGTGGATCTGGCGTGTAGGCGCGTACTGCAGTATATAATCAAAACACCAGTGTTCAATGACAGGCCGCTGAGCATGGGAGCGACAGATCCTGAATTAAAGGCCGCTAATCGTGCTATAGGCATGGAAATTGGCACAGAAAGCGTAATACTACTAAAGAATGCTCAATTCGCAGACGACGAGGTCGCGTTACCGCTTGATAAGGAGCCTTCAGGAAAAATCCTTTCACTCGGTCTGGCGGCCAATTCGCTTGTTAGCGGCGGAACGGGCAGCGGCGCGGTCAACATGTCAACGGCAGACAGCAATGCGGTTCCTTCGCTAAACACTGCAATAGCAAATATCGTCGGAGCGGACAACTTGATTAACACCGCTACGCTCTCGGCGACCGGTCTAACTACGTCCAGCGGTGAACGCGTTATTGCCCAATCCCTTTGGGATACATGGGCGGACGACGATATCAGCGCGGTAGTCTACTGCGTCAAGCGGACGTCAGGCGAAAGCAGCGACGTCAACGGAACCTCGATTCCGTCAAGCGCGGGAGATACAGGCTACCGGCTCAGCAACAATGAACAGAACCTTATTACACAAGGCTCCGCATTCGCCCGCAGCAAAGGCATCCCGTTCATCGTAGTGCTTAACATGGGTACTTGGGTGAGAATATCCGATTGGGAAGACCAGGCTGACGCCATCATTATGACCTGGGAACAAGGTATGGGCGGCGGGGCCCCGGCGGCGAGCGTAATCTTCGGAGACACTAATCCGTCAGGGAAAACCCCCACATCCGTGCCGATCGACGTTGTAGGAAACGCTGCAAACGGCCAGAAGCTGAATCCTTCGGAGGGTCAATTCGCAGGAAGCAGCGCGACATATAACGAGGGTATTTTCGTGGGCTACCGTTATTATGATACGTTTGACGTGCCTGTCACCTATCCGTTTGGCTATGGCCTGAGCTATACGACGTTTGGTTATAGCGACGCGGCTCTTGATAAAGCGGCGTTCACTGGGGTTGGCGACATCCTGACGGCTAGCGTGAAGATAACCAACACTGGCAGCGTCGCCGGTAAGGAAGTTGTTCAGTTCTATATAGGTGCGCCGGGCGTTTCGATGGTTAAGCCGGTAAAGGAGCTAAAAGGTTATGGCAAGACTGCTTTACTCGAACCGGACGGCAGCCAGACGGTCAGCGCAAAGTTTGACGCCATGTCGTTAGCGTCATACGACGATCAGGCGGGCGTCTGGGTAATTGAGCCGGGTAAGTATGTTGTGTATTTCGGCGCGTCTTCGCAGGATATCAAAGCCGTGAAATGGTTTACAGTCAGCAGTGAGATTATCGTCAAAACCGTCGCCAAGGACGCGATGTCGCCGAGAGTCAGCTTTACAGAGATCAGGCCGACACAATCTATCATCACATTTGAGCCCGCTCAGGGCGGCGATTCCTTCAAAAAGGCATATACAGAGGGCGCGGCTTTTAAGGTGCTTCCTGAACTCCCGGAAGGCTATATCTGGTTTGACACCAAAACGGGAAGGGCTGTCAACGAGGGGTCTATTGTAGCGGCGCAAGGCGACAGGACTATTGCCGCAATGCCGCTCGCGGTATCATTCGAAGGCGGTAAAATAGCGGTTTCCTTTGATTATGCCAACACAACTGCAAATGCGATCAACGCGATGTTCATAATAGCGCAATACGACAAAGCGGGCAGGATGTTGACTATGGTTTCAGAAACAGAAATTGTAGCGGCTGGCGCGTCTGTCACGATAGGCTCATCGGTTGCTCTTGCGAACGGCGCGTACACGGCAAAGGTTTTCCTCTGGAACGGAGACGATTATGTGCCTCTGCGCGAATCCGTAGAGTTTGAGCTTTAGTTAGCGAACATAAGCACAGGGAGGGACGGTTCTCTTGTGTTCCTGGAGAACCGTCCTCCTTCGTTTTACTCCTCGTTTTTGTCACTATAAAAGCAAAAGAAAACATTGACATTATGCGTGGCGGGCAATATACTATCAAAGTAGCTGAGGAGCGCAAATAGCGTCGGTCTATGTCGGAGGCTTAGCTCAGCTGGTTAGAGCGCTCGCCTCACACGCGAGAGGTCTGCGGTTCAAGTCCGCAAGTCTCCACCACCCATTTAACTGACCGAATCTTGCGCCGTTTGGCTTCGGGTTCGGTTTTGTCTTATCCAACGAGGCCTACCGTGAACGCTTTGTTTTCTTTATGTTTGTTCCAGAGGAGGGGATTGTAATTTGATTGCTTTCATTAAGTCTAAACGCGGTATAATCGTGGTTTCCTGTTGCGTTGCGGTTTTAGCCGCTGCAATTGTTTTAAGCGCTGTTTTTCTGTGGCGCGTAGACCAGGCAAAATATTCGTTAAGCTATGTAGTAACAGCAGACCCGTCTTATGGGGAACTGATTATCGATATGGCTGTGGATATAAAATCCCTGCCCGAGGATCGCACCCTGCTCTTTTACATGGGCAAAACAGACGCCATATGGTATGACTGCCTCGACGGGAACGGTGAGGAGGTCCCGTATTATGAAAACGGGGACTTAATGGTAATAGGCCCGGTTGAGAAAAAAACCAGAAAGCTAAACTTCAAATATGAAGCCCGGATTGGGGCGCTAAGCGATATCTTTGACAGCATGCCTTATACACAAGGCTCTTTCTTTGACGATTTGCTGACATTCTCAGGCGAATATGTTTTTCTGCTGCCGTATACTGATCCTGATTTGCTTGATTCAATGGACAAATACATAAAAAGCGTTTCGATTGATTTTCAGGTCCCAGACGATTGGCAATCCATTATTCCGTATAATAAACCCCTGGACGGTTCGCGTTCACTTTACGTAAACAAGCCAACGTGGGATTTCTTTAACAGTATTAGCAAATCCGCGTTTTGCTTCGGGCATTTTGAGAGATTCGATTACGGTGGGACCCTGACTAGCGAGCAAATATACGTCGACGTTGCTGCCGCAGATGGCATCCCTCAATATACTATCGACACGCTGACATTATACCTTGATTATTTCACCGAGATATTCGGCCAAACTCTGGACGACGTGCCGATAGTACTGCTCCGCAATCATCCCTATGACTATTCTATCATAGTAGGCGGCGTGGGAAGCCGTTGTTCTGCGGTCTCAATGGATATGCGTTTTATTGACGACTATAAGGTTTTGTCCAACGTGGTTTACCACTCATTCTTCGACAGCAAAATAAAGCCGCGCAACTTGCGTTATGTTACAGGCAACTGGATATATGTGGGACTGGCGGATTATTATGTCAATCTGTCTTCCGGCCTGCTCCCCATTGAGGTTAGGAATAATTACGAAATGGGGCAGCTTGAGACTTTTGAGGAAAAGTATCTTAAATACCTGTACTTTTCGTTGAAGGAGCCTGGGTTCCTCGGCCTGAACCCTGCGGACGAGCAACTCGGCATGTACCAGGCGCAACAGGATTACTATTTTGGAGTAAAAGTGCCGATTATCATAGATGCCATAAATTACCTGATTGACCAGAAAACAGGACGCCCCGATGGTTTCATTAAGAGCCTCGTGGAGATAGGCGCAAGCGAAAAATCCATTGATTTGGACGACTTATTGAAAATGGTCTGTGGCGACGACTATGAAACCATTAAAATGTACTTTGCGGGCTATGCCCTGATACCGAATTATAAAACCCTTAACATCGACTATATGCCCAGGGAGGACATCATTGATATCCTTGACCTGACTGAGTCGGCGTTCGCCGCTATGTTCAGGCTGGACAATGTTTATTATCCATATGCCAGCGTGGTCCTGCTCAATGAGGAACCTTTCATGGCGGAGGTGCAAAGGCGGGGCGTCCGGTACAACAGTGACGAAATCCAGGAAGAGGTGAAAAAATTCTCGGCAGTTCTTCACAGATTACTGCTTCAATACGCTTTTTGGGCGAAAATTGCGGGGATTGACGATATAACAGAACCGGGCATACATGAAGCGATGTTCGATCAAAGCGCTATATACGAGTGGGACATCTTCTGCGACGAAATCGGTTTTGAAATTGATATAATCTAATATTACATAGTGAAGTTAGGAGTCAGGCGCAAGGATTTAGAATGTATATGAAAAAAGCCAACAAAGTTAACGTAGTAAAAAAGAATATTAAAATCGTTGCCACTGTCGCCATCTTTCTGGCGGTAGCGCTGGCTGCTTTTATCGTTTGCCTCTTTACGTTGGATTTACCCATGAGCTACGATTATGTTGTTTCTTTAGCGGACGGCAGCCCCGGCCCGGGTGGGCTCCCTGGGGCCCTTAGGGTCAATATGACTATTTCATCGCCGTTTTTCAGAAAACTGGACTCGGCCTTCATTTATTTAGGCGATAAGGATGTTAATGTCCTTGGCTGTTTCGACGAACGGGGGAGATCCAAAGAGACATTTCTTGCCGATGGCGTCATCGCCGCGCCAGTACCGCGCGCCGGCAAAACAACCATAGTTTATGACGTGCCTGTAGGTTTGCCAACAAAACACGGGAACAGGGGCGCAATCAGCGAGGATTACATTGTTTTTGACGGAGACCAGGCGTTCCTGCTTCCGGCTTTGTTCTATAGGTACGACGACGTGGGCATACGGCGGTCTGTCGCCAGTATGTCGTTTTCTTTTGATTTCCCCTATGAGTTTACTGAGATCATTCCATATGACAGGATAGATAGTCCGGGCTGGTGCGACATCAACTCCCTTTCCAAAGACGCATTCGTTTTCGGCAGATTTAGCAACATATTGGAAACCGAAGACGGATTGAGCGTATACGCGCCAACAACAGGCAGCGAATTAATGGAAACAATCGGTTTCAGCGAGCTTTTTGCCTATTACGCGGATCTGTTTGAAAGTAAGCCCCCAAAGTACAGCGTGGTCCTGCTGCCGTCTGACGATCCAGAAGGCAGGGTAATAGGGGGCGCCGGGACCGCCGTTACAGCGGCTTCCTTTGACAATAGCCTTCTTCGTGATTGGCAGTTGCTTTCACACCGTATGTTCCACGCGTTTTATGATACTGCGGCGCCGTACGTTAACACTCATATACCCCCAAACCTCTGGTTTAACGAGGGTTTGTCCACATATTACGAGAACATGGCGGTGGGCGCCTTGCCAGAACCTTTGAAGTCCCGAATTGGCGTTGACGTTGACCGCCAGTTTGCGCTCATCTTCGACCAGTATCTCTACATGCGAATAAAAGACCCTTCCGTCTATACCTTTGCGGCAATGGACGAGGAACAGATAGAATCAGACGCTTTGACCGAATTCCTGCATTACACAATGGCGCCCCTTATTGTGAAATTGTTCATTGACGAAGCCACAGCGCTTGGCGCTCCGCCTGAAGCGTTGCTGAAATTCTGTTTAGCTGATGAAACAAGCCATATTACGTCGCTTTGGGCGGCAGTTGAACTATTAAAGGACAAATCGCAGTACTTCTGCGAAGCTTATATGCTGGGCACTAGCATTCCGCCGCTATGGAGCCTGAAGCAATATCAGCCTTCCTCACGGGAAGTCCTGGACGCACTGAACGACATTGAGGTCATTTTGGAAAGCTGGTGGAAGCTTGAGGATAATTCGTATCGCGTCCATATCGTTTCGGAGAAACAATTGGCAGAGGCAATCAGCGACGTGGATGAGAATAATATTATATTCCTGCCCCCGGAAATGGCGGGCCTTATCAGGGACTATTGCCCTCAAGTGTATGCGATACTCCATGATTATTATCGTCAAGCTCAGGATAAGGGCATTGAGTTTGGCGACGAAGACATGAGATCCAAATTACTAACATAGACGGGCTTGACTTACATAAAAACGCGGCAGTCCTTTCAATATATGCGATATACGCGTTATATGAAAGGGCCGCCGCTTTGTTTTATTTCTTTGCTTTTAACTTTGCTTTATTGCTTTGCCTTCATGCCTTGCCGATTCTTGTTCTTGCCTTATTTAGCTTTATTTAGCCAAGATAGCCTCGGCAACAGGGGTGTAAGAAGGATCCGCCCAGAAGAAGACTTTCACTGTAGCAGCGTCTTTTGAAATGGTAAATTCAGGTATCACGCAGTTGATGATCCCTGTTTCGTCAACGGCTACTAGCACGGACTTGTAGCCCAACATAACGCCTTTTTCGTTGTAGGCGGCGACTATTACGTTTACATTGCCTTCCGGTATGTCATTTACGTTCACTATAACATCGCCGTTTTCATCCAGAATGACAGGGTGCTTGACATCCGCTGCTCTGACCAGCGCCTGCACTTCACGGATCCTTAACAGGTAATTGGGGTCCCAGAAGGTTGAAGCCGCAGACAAACGGGTGCTGCTCGGCGTGATTACGTCGATCTTGACGTATCTCGCTTTTACACGGCTGGAAAGTTTTATATCGGTGATCGGCTTTTTATTCGAGCGTATTGTCTCCGTGACCCATGGGCCGTCCGCGTCTTCGCTGTAGGAGATATCGAAGTCATATGTTGGGGCGTTGTTGTCCTTATCGTTATACCTGTCCATCCCTCCGTCAACATCCACGAACGGATCAGACGGTGCGTGGAATATCCTTAACCTGTCAATCTCTTTCACCGAACCCATATCAAACACAGCGGCATGCGGGCTGGGATACGTGGTTGTCGCGACTTGCCACTTGCTTGTTATCGAGCCGTCGACCATGTTCGCGGCGCCGGTGCGGGTTTCTGAAACCACTGTCGCGTTAAGCAACTGGTTGAAATATACGTCATAATCGACGTTAACAACCCGTCCTTTAGCTCCGTCGGTATCATAAACGGACACTTCGCATCTATAGGCTTCCGCTTGCGCAAACTCGCTTTCGGTCTGGGAAAGCGTCTTGTCCGTCGCGCCAGGGATCGGCAAATACCTGCCGTCAGGTTCAATGGCGGTTTTCTTATACCACTGGTACTTGGAAGCGTTTTCTTTCAACGGGAACTCGCTGTAATATGTATAGTTGACCTCAAGGTTAGCGCCGCCGTCTGCAAATACCGGTATAATCTTAGCGCCCGTGATTGTTGACAATGGCGAGCCTATCTCTGCGGACGCGACTTGGGCAACCCCGTTTTTAATCGTCGTGATTTCGCACTTATATCCTGTGGTCATACCCAATTCAACGTTCGTCTGCGCCATAGCCGAACCGATCTCGCCTGGGATCGGGACGTATAGGTCGCCATAACGGTCGGTGAATCTCTTATACCATTGATATGTGACGGTATCAGGAGCAGCGCCTACGGATTCATATGAAACCGCGAGCCTCATCGAAGAGCTGGTAAATGGGGCTATCTCAATTTCAGCGTTCTTGGCGCCTGCCTGCCCTGCGTTCGGGTTGTCGCTCAAAGCAGCAAACTCATAAACCCAGGCCGTACCGTAAGTTGCCCCGGAACCGCCTGTGACGCCGCGCCAGCCACCGCGATCCGGATTGATCCTGAACTGTACCCAGTCAACTGCGAGCGGGCTTATTAGTTCATGATAGGTAATGATGGCTGTGTTGTTAGTCTCGTTGAAGAGTTGCGTCCATGTACCGTTATTGGGATTGCCATTTGTGCTGTCGTTGCTGTACCAGATGCTGAACTTCCTGTTTGCGCCGTTGTGGGATTCGCCGCTATTCATGCCACCGTGAGCCAGCACGAAACGTTTCACTTCTTTGAGCCCGTCATAGCCGACCCTGACGCTTACCCAGGCGTTGCCGCTGGCTACGCTGTTGCAGCTCCATTTATCGTTGGACGTACCCCAAACGCCGTTGGTCGCCTTCCAGGCCGCTAACGTAGTGCTTTGGTCTGCGCCGCCGATAACCCTGGCGGTGTTCGCCGCGCCGTTTGTAATATTTAGGCAGTAGTCGATATTGCTAACCGTAACTGCGTTGGACAGATCAGAAGCGGCGGATGTCAGATCGGCGGTAGCGGTCGCGTTCCTGCCAATTGCTACAACCCTATAGTACCACTTGTCGTTTCCAGCGGCGGCGTTTGCCTCTGTTACGCCGAAGGGCAACTGGTGGACATAGCTTCCGCTTACGCTGCTGCCCAACAAGGTCGACGTCCCCACAGTGAAGTCGGGGCTCGTCGAGCCGTAGACGCTGTATTTATAAGCACCCACAGACTTGGTCCATGTAATCAGACTCCGGAGGTTGTTGGAACCGGGATCATACTTAGCGCTAACATTTGTCGGCGCGGCAGGCGTTACGTTTTCGCGCGGGCCAACCGACGGGGCATCATATACAACGCCGAGGCCCGGCAAGGGATCGGCCAGCGTCACGGCCACAATCTTGATATCGCTGTTATCCGGCAGGCCTATGCTGCTTATTGCCCTGCTCTTGTCAACGTCGACGGAGTACAGGAACAGGAAGTTCTCGTTCGTCAGATGATCCGCGTTGGTGTTGGTCGCAGTCGACTGTTGGAAGAACGTGTTAACATGGATTATGGTATCGTAAACATAGGGTTTGGTATCGGTCCACGCGTAGCGATCCCAACCTGATAGGTCGGTACGCCAACTATTGAAGTCGATAGTCTTGAGCGTGGAGTCGCCTGTGCTGTAATTAACGGTAATTGTGCCGGTGGCCGCGCACGCGCCGGTGTTCGCGGTACCTGACATAGTATTTGAAGTCCTCGCGGTCGAAAAGCCCACGATGTAGACCTTGCCATAGCCGGCTTGCGGATCTGAGACGGCGATGTTTGCGCCGCTTCCGCCGGAAAGAATGTTATTTGCATCTATCGGGCCGACATTGAACTTAATGCCCATAAAGTCGAGCCCACCTACGCCTGCCGGCCAATTTTTCTCAGGCATGGAGAAACCGGGGCTGGCGGAGGTTCCCGCGCCTTCGACGAAAGCGGTGTTACGGGCGCTTCTCGGCGAGGTCGCGCGCTGATTGTAAGCCAGGCTGAGGGCCTTCTGCGCAGGTGCCTGCAGTGCGGCTTGCGCAAATGGCGCGATCTTGGCTTCGATTGTTATTACCTCAAACTTACCAATATCAAATTTGACAGTTTTTCCTGCAATCGTCAATTTCTTTGTCTCATAATTATCATAACCGTGAGCGCTGTCATAATCGTGTTCAAGGATATTCACTTCCTTGGCGCTTATGACGTTGCCCGGCAGGGTAATTGTGACGTCGTCCGTGTCCAAGCCGGCAGCTTCGTACACGCGTACGACTATCGTGTTCGGATCAGACGGATTGTCATACTGGTTCTTTAGGGCTGACATGATGACGTTGGTCGGCGCTACGCTGGCAAATGACTCGGAAGCGCCTAGCCCGTTGGACGGGGTTTTCGCCGCTTCGAAGGCTTTCATCGGGGTACCGAGGCCATAGGCTTTGTTCATGGTATTGTTGCCGTTGACGCTGCCGTTTGCGATGCCGCCTTCATGGGGGGCTATGGAATAGTTGAAATTGTGTACGCCACTGTCAATAACGTATGGGGACGATGGGTTGTAAGCGCTGTTGCTGGCAAATGACTGCGCCCTTGGCGTACGGCAGACGGTTATGCGCGAGCGCACGAACGTCGTGTCGCCGGCAGTCCTTCTCCAGGAATCATGGCCGTATTTAGCGTCATTAAGTATGCTGACGCCGTAATCCCCGCTCTTGTCGGTTACATCGACCCATTTGTGGCCTGGCACTTCGTATCTGGCCTGCTGGAAGGGCGTGATACGGTCGGTGGGCCTTTGTACGGCGCCGTAGGCGGCGTCATAAGTGGCGTAACTGTTATCCGCGTTGATGGGGAACGAAACCTTCAAGAGGCGCTTCGTCTGGAACCATTCGGCGTTCAGGTTTACATCCACATGGTCGACCCCTGGATACATCGAAAATTTCTGGGTTATCGCGCTTCCATTCCACAGTTTGACAACCTGGACTGTCACCTTATCCGGTGTATTCTCAATGACGTCGATAGAGACCGGCAATCCGTCAACGATCCAACTGGGTTCTTTGTTCATTTCCCTCATATTGAGTTCCCACTGATCGAAGCCCTGATCCGGCCTTTCCTCAGTATCCCTATACACATGCAGCTCGCCGCCCTCCATGCCAACGCCCTGCGCGAACATTTCACGGCCGTTGTACTTGAGGCTGGAAATATATCCCGTTTTGGGGTTTATCTGCATCCTAAGCGTCTCGTTTTCAAAAGTAAGATTGTCTACATCAACCTTGAGCGCCGTTGAACGGGCTGGGGGCGGCTGCATCACGAATCTTACGTCAAACACTTTATAACCCAATGCGGGGACATCAGGCGCCATAAATGTCAAGGTTGCCTTTCCGCCAGGGTTTCGGACGGCATTTGATGGGTAAATCTGCGTCGCCCCATCAAAAATAACAGGGAATGTCTCAACAGCGGGTACAATTAACGGATCGTAAACTTCAACCGTAACTTCGCCGCTACGCGCCCATGAAAGCTCGTTGAAGACAAACACGGGGCTGCCTTGCACATTTGTGTCCGCACGGTATGCTAGGCCGGCTAGCGCGTTATTGCGAACGCTGTTGAACAGGTTTTTCGATTGTTCCTGGAAGTTGTATGACTGATAATACTGGTACGCTACGGAAGAACCGGGGAGAACGTCATGCATCTGATCAGTCAGCACCCTGTTCCACGCCCATTCGATAGTGTCGCTGTTGTTTGTGGGCGTCACGCCTGTATAGAAACCCAGGGTTGCCGCTTTCTCAGCGCTATCAGCCAATATCTCGTTTTTGCGGTTGTATTCCTTTATGCGCGCCCAAGACGTGTATGTGCCGCGATGGTACTCGAGGTATATCTCGCCTGTATGGGTAGGTATGTTGATTGTGGGTTCCGCACCGGCTGCAACATTCGCTTCATCTGCTTTGATAATATCATCTAAATCCTTGAAGAAGGCGGACGTGCCTTTGTTCGCTACGCTGAATTTCGTGTTGGCGTTGCTAGCAGTCTGGCTGACGTACACGAAACTGTTCCCTGACGCCGTACCGGTCAGCCCTTGGCCGAAGTCGCCGGAACCAAAGAAGAATAACCCGATTTTTACGCCTGTTTCATAGCCGTCCTGCCAATTCTGCGTGAACACGGCGTCCATTGGTCCGCGCGCGTCCGTAGTCGTCCAGTTGTAATCATAGGTGAGGAAGTTCGATAAAACGGAGCTTTTTCCGTCAAGGCCCTGCCACCACCAAATATCGGACTGACGTCCCCTATTAGTCGCAGGGTTATCGTCATTGCCGCGGTGATTACGCCATTGATTTGTACCGCTTTCGGGATCTTCATAGTAGGCGCTGACACCGGTCCTCTCGCTCCAGTTCACTTTGCTGGTCACAAAGTAGGGCATCTCGGATTTATAAAGGACCTGGGGCAACTGGCCGGCGAACCCAAAAACATCGGGGACCATGCCTGTTGTCGGCTGCTTGTCCCTACCGAACTCCCTTTCAAAGAAGTGCTGGGCGTAAAGGCTATGACGCGCGAAGGACTCACCGCTTGGGAGATTCAGATCGGGTTCAACCAGTTGGCCGCCGGTTATGTCCCATTGCCCCTTCGCTACTAGGGCTTTCATATCATCCCAATACCTACGGTTGTCCGGATTATCCGAGCCAAAGTATTCCTTGGCCCATTCATAGTGTTTTGACGCTGATGTTGTGAAAATATATGACGAATTGCCATTAAGGTGGCCGATTACGTTGCCAAGCATTGGCCGAAGGCCGTTGCTGCCGTTCCCCTCGACGACCTGCTTGTATGGGCTCTGCCATGCAGTGTCCAGATGCGTGTTGGGTACCATGTACAGAGTCCAGGTTTTGTCAATGGTTACGTCCGCGGCTGCAACATGAACCGCAGCCATTTGCATGACCATCATTACAGCAAGCATTACTGCAAGCATTACTGCAATGAAACGCTTGAACATTCTAAAGTTTCTTTTCAAGGTTTTTCCCTCCTGCAAGTGTTTTTGTTGAGTTATTTTGTGAACCTTTGCCGCGCCAATATCAAGCGGCCATATATTTGCCATGCTTTGCGTTTGTGTTTTGACGTCCCCCCCGGAAGGTTTTTACTACCTTGTAATAAGCTTGAACCCATCACCGTGACACGGATGCGCGTTACAAACCCGCAAGATTAATAAAAACCACTACATTCGTTTTCGCAAACAAATGCACATCTGCAACCCAAACAGCCTTAGCCCGGCTAATATAACAAATAGATTATAAATGATTTTTACTAAATATACGCAATTTATCTATATTAATATATACTGTTTTTTGCCCTTTGTCAAAAGAAAAAATCGCTACGAATGAACCGGCGACAGCACAGGTTTATAATTTTCTTGACTTTTCAATAAATTGGAGATATTCTCTACTTTAGTAGACCACTATGTAGAGTATATTTTATTTACGCTCATCATAATGGGCGAATAGAGATACATGTGTGTGGTTTGCTAATGCGCCAAACGTAGGCGTCAACAGGGACAGCGGCGCGTAAAAGCAAAATAGCCGCTCTGTTTGCGGAGCATTTCTTGAGTGCTGGCTTTGCGGGGGGAACAGGGGGGTATAGCTATGCCCGGTGGGGTCTGGTTGCGTTTGCGGATGGCGTCGCTAGATGCGGCGCAATTTCGGCTGGATTTATTTTGAATGTGAATGGCCTGAATGCTCAGCTGCTTGGTCGGTTGGCACCGCGCCACTAGCTACAGCGATAACATTTTAGCGTCGGCTTATAACAAGCAGACGCGAGAAAACATGAAAGGATAAAGTATAGAATATGAGCAAAAGAATAATACGTGGATTTCTTGCGTTAGTAATGGTTTTTGCGCTTTTCCCGGCGATACCGTCAGTGACGGCAGTGCCGACTGTTGACTTAACCGAAGCAGTAATCGATGTTCCGCCAGCAACCGAAGCTGATTTGGCGGTTTTTGATGTTGACGTTTCGGCGACGTCTGAAATATTGGTTCCAGCAGCAGCTGACATGGCAATCTCGGAGACTCCGGAAGTCAGGAAGTCGTTTAACGTCGCGCCGAGAATTAGTAATATTTTCCTCGATGGGACGGCGCTTGCCGGTTTTGACCCGGCAATTAAAGAATACAAAGTCAATCTGAGTCAAGGCGCCGCGTTCCCAACAGTGACGGCGACGTCGGTTGACACAACGATTATTCAAAGAATTACCCAAGCTGAGGGCAGCAATAATAGCGCAATTATTAGGCTTGACAAACCTGGCGACAAGTTTGAGGAAACTGATGTTTACATTGTCACGTTTTTCCGTAGACCGACTCAACCGGCCGTATTCAGATCCGACGCAAACGGCCTTGCCGACTGGTATAACGGCAACGGACTGTCCGGCAATAATCAGCTTTCAGTGCCGAACATCAACCAAGAGGAGCCGCGTAGCGTTTTCGTGCCGTTTAATACGGCGGCGGACGCGCTGGCGAATCCCGTGTACAGCAAAATGGAAAACTCCGTCAACTTCCTCAGCCTAAATGGCGAATGGGATTTCCACCTTGCAAGCTACGCATACGGAACAAACGGACCGCCCGATATCAGCGGGGCGAGCTTTGTACCAGGCGCAGGCTGGACAAAGGCGATTGTACCCGGCGCTTGGCAGGTAAACTGGGATAGAGCCGGGGTGCTGGGAGACATGCCCGTTTACGTTAACGGCAGCTATCCATGGACGAACTGGGGACACGCTCAGGGGAACCCGAACGCGCCTCGCACACAGACTGGCAACAGAACGCCCGTCGGTTCATATTATACAACCTTTGAGATCCCTGCCGGCTGGGCGAGCGACAAGCATTTGACGCTCTCGTTCCAGGGCGCTGGTCAGGGCATCTACGTATGGGTGAACGGAAACGCCGTCGGTTACGCCGAGGATACGTTTACCGCGTCAGAGTTTGACATTACGCCGTACATTGTCGCGGGACAGAATAAGCTGGCAGTGCGCTGCTATCGCTGGACGCAGGGCGGTTTCCTTGAAAATCAGGACATGATCGATACCTCCGGCCTTCTGCGCGACGTGTTCATTTTCGCCGAACCAAAAGCGCGTATCCGTGACTTCGGCGTCATCACCGATTTGGTTGCTCCGTATACCGAAAACGTTGACGCGAACCTCAATGTGACGGTCGACCTTAACAACCGCTATGGCGCAGCCGGGGAATACACGGTATCGATGAGCCTGTTTGACGCGAACAACCAACAGGTAGGCGGAACTGTAACAAAAACGGCGACGCTTTATACAGGCACCGAGACATTTGAAGTTAAGTTGACGCAGCTTGTCGCCAACCCAAAGAAATGGTCGGCCGAGCATCCCAATCTTTACACGGTTGTCCTCACGCTGTCGGACAGCTTGGGAACCGTGACCGAAAGCGTGGGACGCAAGATTGGTTTCCGCCAGTTTTACATGGCGGGTGCCGGAACCGACGATGACCCTGTACGCATGTATATAAATGGCAAACCCATATATTTAAAAGGCGTTGACCGCGGCGAAAGCAACGCGTGGGGCGGAAAGAGCGTCCCTCGTTCCGACATGGATTCGGAAATACTACTCATGAAACGCAACAACATAAACGCGGCGCGTACGTCTCACTACCCCAGCGATCCATATATGTACGAACTTTACGATAAATTCGGGATTTACGTTATGGATGAGTTCAATGTGGAGAGCCACAACGGTCGTTCGTCTGGAATTCCGGACAACAGGAGTTCTGCGCTCAATGAATACCCCGTATGGCGCAATTCTATGATGCAGCGCGCAAAGAATACAGTGCTGCGCGATAGAAACCATCCGAGCGTTATACTTTGGTCCACAAGTAACGAGGCCGGCTTTGGGCCGAACCACAGACGCGCAGCCGACTGGGTGAAAACAATCGATCCCACGAGACTGATCCACTGCCAAGGGGTGGGTTCCGACAACTTCGACCCAAGATATCCGCCAACCGGCGTCGCGGTTCAAAACGGCAATTATTGGACAGGTGAAATCACGCAAAATACGAGCGTCACAGCGATAAGCTCGATATTCTATCCGAAGGTAGTTAACGAGGTCATTAACTACAGTACTAAGACCCTTTATACATCTTCCGCCGGCAATGACGCGTACGGCAAGGCGCTGGCTAATACCCCCAGATTTCCGTTTGCCAACGAAGTCCCGAGGATTTACTGCGAAATTGAACACTCAATGGGCAACGCGGGCGGCGGATTCTTTGTGTATACAGATGCTATTGAAGCCAATCCGCGCACTCAGGGCTGCTTCATTTGGGACTGGAAAGACCAGGGCATATGGACGGTTGGAACCGATGGTAAAGGTTTCTGCGGTTACGGCGGTAGTTGGGGTACAGCTTTTGCTGACGGCGATTTCTGTGTCAACGGCATAGGCGTACTCGCGGACGGAACGCCTAATCCCGCGCTTGCCGAGGTCAAGAAGGATTATTCCGACATTAAGATGTCCGTAGACGACGAAGCGGCGTTGATAGCTGGAAATATCAACTTCTTTAACCATGCGCTGTTTACCGATCCTGCCGATTACTACGACTGCGTTTACACCGTGACGACTGACGTAAAACCGGACGCGGTCACAGGCGGACTGGCTTCCGTGCCGACTTTCAAGGATCCGTCAGGCATGTATATAGTCGATTCAGGGGTTATAAACCTTACGGGTAAGCTCCCTGCGCTTCCGGATGGAAATGCGCTTTCGACACCGGATGAAATTAAGAAAGTTATTAACGTGCCATACACGCTTCCGACGATATTTAAAGCCGGAGCGGAATACTATCTGAACATCTATTTCGTAGTTAAGTCCGGGACAGCTAACTGGACAAACTGGGCCGAGAGCGGGCATATATCTTATTCCGAGCAGTTTAAGCTGCCGATAGAGACGCCCGTGTCCGGATTTAACATCGGCAAAGTTGCAAACCTTGTGAGCGCAGTCGATGGTACGAGCGCGATTACAGTAATCGGAAAAACTGCGGACAACAAAGACTTTTCGGTCATAATCAGCAAGACTACAGGCCTAATCACCGAGTACAAAGTCGACGGAAGGGTTCTCATTGAAGACGGTCCCATCCCCAGTTTCGCCCGCGCGATGATCTCCAACGACATGGGCGGTCAGAGCCTGGGAGGCAGAGCCAGCAGCATCAACACAGGGTGGCGCGATGCCGGCAAAAACAAAACCGTTACATCGGTAGACTTTGCTCCAGATGACAATAACAAGTCTGCTGTCATTACAATAAAAGGCATGCTTGCCTCCAGAAATGGGACGACTGCGAGAAATTCTGACTATACGATAACGTACACAGTTTTAGGCAACGGCGACGTTGAGGTACAAAACGACATTATACCCAACGCTCAAGCGTTCGGGTACATGTCAATGGTCGGTGGCTACATTACGCTCCCCAGCGCTTACGATAACGTAACGTACTACGGGCGCGGACCCGATGAAAACTATATTGACCGCCGCTCCGGCGTGAGCGTAAACCTGTTCGAGACCACGGTTGACGATATGTACGTGAACCGCTCGCGCCCGCAGGAGTACGGCAACAGGACCGACACCCGCTGGGTCGCGATGACCGACGACGACGGATACGGACTGATGGCGATTTCGGCAACGCAGATGGAGTTCTCGGCGAAACGCTGGAATCTGGATCAGTTATCGACATGGAACAGCTCCGGCACAAAGAACGGGCCGCTATATCCCAGCATGCTGCCAACATCCACAAACCTCTACCTCACGCTAATTGACATCCAGCAAGGCGTAGGCGGTGAGGACTGGAGTTCAGGGCCGTACGGACCCGCGTATACAAACACGCAGGGAACAGGCCTCGGCGGAAGAAGAGACGGATTGCCCAGCGGTACTGACCAAGGCGCCGCCTGGTATCCTCTCGCGCGCCCGGACTATAATTTCTATGTGCAAGTCAACAGGAATTATTCTTACGCGTACACGCTGCGCCCGGTATTCCCCGCAGCCGCGCCGGAAGATCAGGCTTTAGCTATGATGGCGTCCAGCAAACAGGTCTTGGCGGATGTTGAAGACGAACTGCCAGAACTTGACCCGCCAGTAGTGACATTCACTAATAATGAATGGGATACCCACGACTATTACGCGGTAAACCGCGAAGATCCGCACGCGTTCTTCTTCCCCTACGCGAGCGAGTCTGAAGCAAAGGAAAATCACAATTATTACCCCGAAAAATCGCCGTATTACCAGACGCTCAACGGCACATGGAAATTCTTCCATGTAACAAGGCCGGCGGATCGTCCAATGGCTAACGGCGAGACCAGTTTTGAGGTTCCAGCATTCAATGATACAGCATGGGATGATATACAAGTCCCGAGCAGCTGGCAGGTTAACTGGAATCCGGACGGCACGCTTAAATATGACGAGCCGATGTACATTAATAGCTCAGTCCCATGGGCTGGAACCGGAATGGGCAACGGCACGGTCAGTTACCCCTCCGCGCCCAAAAACTTCAATCCTGTTGGCACATACCGCAGGGAATTCACGGTCGATGCATCCTGGAAAGACCGCTCCCTATTCCTTAATCTGGACGGCGTCGAGTCGAACTGCTATATCTGGATAAACGGATATCGAGTTGGCTACGGCGAGGACAGTTATACAGGGAAGGTATTTGACGTTTCCCGCTTTATCAACTATTCGGGTCGGAACGTAATAGCCATTCAGGTGTTCCGCTGGAGTACAGGCAGTTGGTGTGAAAATCAGGATATGATGCGGCTTTCCGGTATTTTCCGCGATATCTACCTGATTTCAAAACCGAAAGTCGCCCTATACGATTTCAAAGCGATACCCGCACCTGTGGTTGCTGATCAGTATAACGGCGCCTGGAATCTTTCTATCACAGCGCTGCTCAGGGATATGGACGCGGAGCAGACAATGAAAGACGGGGCAAGACTTAGCGCCACGCTCTATGACGCTAATGACGCCGTCGTTGGCGCGGTGGCCGATTTTGGCGTCCCCGCTTATGTCACAAAACAAAACATGCTGGGCAAAGACTATGTTGGCGCGAACCTTACCTCGACTATTACGGTTGCCTCGCCTAAATTGTGGTCAGCCGAGCATCCAAACCTCTACAAACTGGTCATGACGCTCAAAAACGGAAATGATATTCTAGAAACAACGTGCATCCGCGTCGGATTCAGGGAAATAAAAGCAGTCAACATGAATGGAACCGCAGATCAGAATAGGCAGAATGCCCGAATTCTATTAAATGGCTCCAGGATTATGTTCTATGGGGTGGACATGCATGAGAGCAACCCCATAACCGGTAAAGTCGTCAAAATGGATGATATCCGCCGCGATTATGAGTTGATGAAGACGCATAACATCAACTCGGTCCGCATGTCGCACTATCCTCACGCCAGGCTCTATTATGATTTGGCTGACGAGTATGGCTTGTATATTATGGACGAAGCCAACTACGAGACGCACGGCATGGGCACAGTGTACCCAACCGCTTCGCAGAGCATATGGCTGCCGAGCTTGATTAGCCGCCAGAACAATATGGTTGCGCAGGGCATAAACCATCCGTCGATCGTTTGCTGGTCGCTGGGTAACGAGTCCGGTTCGGCTGGGATCACGCAAATGCTAAGCCATGTTAAAACCACGGATCCGTCGAGAATCACCCACGCGCAGTTCTCGGACGGCACGGCGGGACTGGAACTGCATTCCGGTTTCTACGGGCCATCCAAGAGTACGACGCTGAGCCAGTCCGGCGGTTGGTGGCAGAACGTCCAGAACTCGCAGAAACCTTCAATTATGGCCGAGTACGCTCACGCAATGGGCAACTCGAACGGCAATATGGAGGAATTCATCGAGATATTTGACAAACTGCCAAGAGCTCAGGGCGCTTTCATCTGGGAATGGTCTGATCATGGTCTATGGACTCCCATACCGGGTAGGCCTGACGAGAAATACCTTGCGTTTGACGGCGATTGGGGTCCTGTACGCAACGGATCTCAGCGCAACTTCTGCATGGACGGTATGGTCACGTCAGATCGTATACCTTACCCGCAGATGATCGAGGTCAAGTACGCTTACAGAGGCTTGACGGCGGAGCTCAAAGACAACAATACATACACAGTTAACAACAAATATCTGTTCTCGAACGCCAACGAATATGATATGTCCTGGGAACTTGTCAAAAACGGAGTCGTAGTACAATCGGGCAAAGATGTATTGAACGTGGGGCCGGCGCCTGTGGGCGTTGTACCTGTTACCGTTGAGACGCCTGCGCCGCCGCATGTTACAGCGACAAATTACGTCGGGAAAACCATGACGTCGGTCGATTTCCCCGTACCGTTTACAGCTCCAGCGAGTGTCGCGGCGGGCGACGAATACTTCTTCAACGTATACTTTGCATTAAAAGACGACGAACTCTGGGCGGACAAAGGCTTTGTTGTGTCCTCAAGCCAAATGGAGGTTGACTTCGGTCAATCAGCGACACAGAAGGTTCCGTTTGCCGATGGTTCCGTTGACGTTAATGAAGACGCCGCAAAAGTGACTCTTTCCGGAGCAGATTTCAGCGTTACGATCAGCAAAACGAGCGGCGCCATTACAGAGTACAAGTTTAAGAACAGAGATCTACTAACAGCAGGCCCAGTGCCGAACTTCTGGCGCGCGCCAACCGACAACGAATATCCGATGAACAGCGGCGGATCGTCCATCTCCAGTTTCACCGCCTTCAGAAACGCCGCGAACAACCGAACCACAACCGCAGTCTCCGTAGCAGACGCGGGTTCTTACGCCGTCATTAAAGTTACTGGAACGTTCCCGGCTAAAGGGTCGTACACAGCCACGTATACGGTCTACCCCAACGGCGAGGTGAATATTGCTTATGACTACGCGCTCAACGGACCAGCGGCGCCATCCGCGACAGAGACCGACGCAAACGCGAGGACGAGGCTATACACGTATTATATGCAGGAAATCGGCAGCATGATGACCGTCAAGTCTGATTTCAAAAACATGACGTGGTTTGGCAGAGGACCCGGCGAATCGTACACAGACCGCAAATACGGCAATCTGGTTGGTTTGTGGAACAGCACCGTAGCGGAGCAGTACTTCCGTTACGCCGCGACGCAGGAAACGGGTAACAAGGTCGAAACGAGATGGCTTGCCATGACCGACGACGACGGTTTCGGAATGGTGATCAAAGGGGCGGTCGATCCTGAATCAGACTTCCTGTTGAGCACCAAAATGCACAGAAACGCAAACCAATTCCTAGACAGAACGATACCCAACAGCCCGTACATCGAGTTTAACGCGCTCTACTATACGCCTGCCGAACTTGGCTCGAACCAGTTCAAGCATCCGTATCAGCTAACGCCAATAGCAAACGGAGACATCTGCCTACGCGTCAACATGACAAGCGCTGGCGTGGGCGGCGACGACTCATGGGGCAGAATCACGCGCGACCAATATAGGCCAATGGCTACAGGCGGCATACTCCGATACAGCTACAGTATTCTGCCGGTCGAGCAGTTTGACGAAGCGGACGCAATGGCTTACGGAAAGACGGAATACGCGTCGAATTTCTCCGTTTTAGAAGGCGGCGAATATTATCCGGTTGGCTCTCTTAACGCTGCGGCGGGCAAAACGCTTCGCGCCCAGGTTGAGATCGAAGAGCTTGAAGCGGATTCGTCCAAAATCGCTATCCTGGCGCTATATGACGTAAAAGGTCGCCTTGTAAGCACAGTCACATCCGCACCGCTAGCAATGAAAGTGGGAGACGTCAAGACCATCAGCGTCGAGCTGAAAATGCCTGCGAGTGTAACCGGAATGTACGCAAAATGCTTCGTATGGGACAGTGATACATACATACCTATGATGGGCGCACTTGAGCTGAGGTAGCTAGGTTATCACAACGCGCTTTGCGTAATTCTGGGATTTTACAATGGAGCGTCGCGTAGCCAAAATTTAGACGAACTTGAAGAGCCGCTTAAATTCACTTAAGTGGCTCTTCATATTTCAGAGTCATATTTAGAGCAAAAACGCCTAAAACGCCTGGTGAAAAGTTCTCGGGGATAAACAAAATGTCAAAAAATAGAGTTTTTGAAAATTTTATTGACAATTTTCCCTATCGTGATAGAATGAACTGTCTCATAATAATGATATTGAAAAGAGATTGCGCCATGAAGGGAGGAAAGAAGGAAATCAATTGTGTGATCGAGCAATCAAATATCAGTCAAAAGTAAAAAACGAGAAAAATAAATTGTGTATAAGGAGGATATTAATTGTGAGAAAGTTTTTAAAAGTTATTGCTATTTTAGCCGCTTTTGCGATCATCCTGCCGATCGTAGGTTGCAAGGACACCGTTGACAACAACACAACACCGCCATCGTCCGATACTCCCGATACGTCTAGTCAGGCATCGCCTGACACCCCGACGTCTCCAAGCGATCCTGTGGTTGTCGATCCCGGGACTGGAGAATATCATATCGGTATCGCGACTTTAGGTTACGGCCAGTCTGAGGATGAGATCAGAGGTGCCGAAGCACTGGTCGCTCAGTATGGTTCCGTCGATAACGGCGGTATGATCAAGCACGTTGTGCTGCCTGACAACTTTGCGGAAGAACAGGAAACGGTCATAACCAATATAGCATCGTTTGCCGACGATCCGCTTATGAAGGCTGTTATAGTAAACCAAGGAATTCCCGGAACGGCGGCGGGATTCCAAAAAATCAGGGACGCCGGAAGAGACGACATAATCCTGATGACCAGCATGCCGCAGGACGACCCAAACGTAATCTCCAAAGTGTGTGATGTCATCATAAACTCAAACGACTTTGGTAGAGGCTATTACGACATAGTCAGGGCTAAAGAAATGGGCGCCACGACTTTTGTCCATATGTCATTCCCACGCCATATGAGTGTTGAGACTCTTTCCAGAAGAAGGAATATGTTTGAAGAAGCGTGCAAAGACATGGGCATAGAGTTTGTGTTTGTCACGGTTCCAGACCCCGCGAGCGAAGTTGGTATAGCAGGCGCGCAGCAGGCTGTCTATGATATGATGCCTCGTCTGGTCGACCAGTACGGAAAAGACGCAATATATTTTACGACGAATACCGCTTTACACGAGCCGATAATCAAGCGCGTGGCTGAGTTGGGTGCCATGTTCCTTAACCAGGACGACATGTCGCCGAACTGCGGCTATCCCGGCGGCCTCGGGCTCGACCTCAGCGCTCAGATGGGCGATTGGTGGGCTATGACGATGGAAATTGAAAAGGACGTCGTAGCGAAAGGTCAAGCGGGCAGAATGGGAACTTGGCCGTATTCATTCCTTTACTGCGGTACTACGGGTCTGTTTGAACTCGCGGTGAACATGATCGAAGGAAGAGACTCAGGCAATATGCAAAGCGACATTATAGCGGCGTATCAGGCTCTTACGCCCGGCTGCGACTGGGTACCGGAAATGTTTACGGATGCCGACGGCAATGAAATAAGCAATTACTACCTCCTGTCAATGGAAACCTACATCCTTGGCAAAGGCTTTACAAGTGTTTTGAATACTCCGATCCCGGAGAAGTATTACAGCATCAAGTAATTGCGCCAAACTAAATAATTAATCCGGTTTGTCTTCTAAGGCGGGTATAATAGCTCGCCTTAGAGTTGACCGGCTCTATGCAAGGGGAGAGATAGCTTGTGGATACAGACGCAAATAAGAGCGTTTTACGTTTTGATAACGTCAGTAAATCATTTTTCGATAACGTTGTATTAAAAAACATATCATTTTCACTTGAACAAGGTAAAATATTAGGACTCGTCGGAGAAAACGGCGCCGGAAAATCCACGTTGATGAAAATCCTTTTCTATATGGACGACATCAGGGAAACCGGTGGATACGAGGGGTCCATTTATCTTGATGGGAATAAATTGGAATTCAGTAGTCCGATGGATGCGATCAACGCGGGTATTGGAATGGTTCATCAGGAATTTTCACTCATACCTGGATTCACAGCTACTGAAAATATTCTATTAAACAGAGAGTATACGAAAAAAAGCGTGATTTCAACGGTGCTTGGTAAGAAACTTTCTACGCTTGATAGACATAAGATGAATTTGTCCGCCCGGGAAGTAATCGAGTTGCTTGGCGTAAATCTGGATCCTGATATGCTTGTTTCCGACATGCCGGTTGGACACAAGCAGTTTGTCGAAATATCAAGAGAGGTCAATCGTGAAAATGTGAAAGTGTTGATATTTGACGAACCAACCGCTGTTTTGACCGAGAGTGAAGCTCAAATATTGCTCAAGGCCTTAAGAAGGCTTGCCGACACAGGCGTGGCCATCATTTTTATCAGCCACAGGCTCCAGGAAATCGTCGACGTATGCGATTCCATCATGGTATTGAGAGATGGCGAACTCGTGAAAAACGTCGAGAAAACACAAGAGGGCTACTCGGTGTCCCAGCTTGCTAAATGGATGGTCGGCCGCGACGTTGACAGCAGATCCTCCGTGCGTGAACAGGCACTAGACAATGATGAAGATATTGTGATGGACATAAAGAATCTTTGGGTCAATATGGCTGGAGAGATAGTAGACGACGTAAATCTCAGCATAAGGCGTGGCGAGTTTCTCGGCATTGGCGGTTTGGCGGGTCAAGGTAAGCTGGGAATACCTAACGGTATAATGGGTCTTGCGAAAGCAGGCGGCACGGTCATATACAACGGGCAACCATTCAGCCTGAATTCGCCCAGAGCCGCTTTAGATTTAAGGATTGCCTTCGTTTCTGAGGACAGACGTGGTTTTGGTTTACTTCTCGACGAACCTGTATACTGGAACATTACGTTTTCAGCTATGCAAGTATTGAATAAATACCTTAAACGTTATGTTGCGGTTAAGTTGCGTAATGACAAAGAAATGCGCCAAACAGCGCAAAAATATATAGAATCACTAGAAATACGCTGTGTAAGCGAAAAACAGAAAGTTCGCGAGCTATCCGGCGGTAACCAGCAGAAAGTTTGTATAGCCAGGGCGTTTGACCTTAAGCCGGATTTGATGTTCGTCTCCGAGCCGACTCGCGGCATCGATATAGGAGCTAAATCGCTGGTGTTGCAAGCATTGAAGAGCTATAATGAAGACAATAACGTGACGATCGTAATGGTTTCCTCAGAACTTGAAGAGCTTCGGTCTATCTGCGATAGAATAGCCATCATCAGCGAGGGGAAGGTCGCGGGTATCTTAAGCTCCGGTGAAGACTCAGCAAAATTTGGCTTGCTTATGGCAGGTCTAAATCCGGAAAAGGAGGGAGACTTATGACCGCTGTTTTTAAGAAGATCGGCTGGCCCAGGCTGATTATCGGAATCTTTCTGCTTGCTCTGTTTCTTGCTTGCCCTCTCGTCGGAGTAAATTATCAGTTCGCAATTACCGACGTGATTGGTCGCTTTGGCATGAATCTGGTGCTGATTTTGTCGCTTGTCCCAATGATACAATCCGGTTGCGGCTTAAACTTTGGCGTGCCTCTCGGCATCGTATCGGGCGCGTTTGGCACGGTATGCAGCATTGAACTTCAGGTTACGGGATATTTGGGCATTCTTACCGCGATAGCTATCGGCTGCTTGTTTGCGGCTGTGGTCGGCCTGTTGTACGGTTACATTCTAAACAGGATAAAGGGCGACGAAATGATTATATCGACATATATCGGTATGGCTTTCGTAGCTTTAATGAGCTTCGGCTGGATAAAATTTCTTCCATTCAAAAACCCGATCCTGCTGTATGGCTTTGGCGGCGACGGGATGAAACCTCAAATTCCCCTGGACAAGAACTGGGCTGGCGTCCTGGATAATTTCCTGCATTTTAAAATTGGACGTATTATTGATGTCCCGGTTGGCATGTTGCTATTCGGCGGCCTTTGCTGCTTTTTGATGTGGGTATTTTTCCGCTCAAAACTTGGTACCGCGATGACAGCCGTTGGCTCAAATCCAGAATACGCACAGGCGTCGGGCGTCAATATCAATAAAATACGCATCATTTCAGTGGTAATGTCCACAGTTATTGCGGCGCTTGGGATCATTGTATATTATCAGCATTATACGTTCGTGCAACTGTATGTAGCGCCGCTCAATCTTACGCTCCCGACTGTTGCGGCTGTACTTATAGGCGGCGCCGCGCTCAGAAAAGCCTCGATCACAAACGTACTTATCGGAACGTTCTTATTCCAAGGTATCATTACAGTCGGCCCGATGGTCGCGGGCGAAGCCTTTGGCGACATAGCGGAAGCGCTGCGGATGGTCATATCAAACGGCATGGTTTTATACGCGCTTACCAGAAAGGAGCAAAGGTGATGGCTAAAAAGTTTGATTTTAAGATGTTTTTGAGCAAAAACATCGTGCCGATCATTTTTTTACTGATTAGCGCCGTCATGGCGGTGCTCTCAGGTCTTTCGCCAGGGTATATCGTTCAGGACCTCGTTTCCCGATTAGGTAGGAATGCTTTTTTGGTGCTTTCGCTTCTTATACCGCTAATAGCGGGTATGGGCATCAATTTTGGCTTGGCGCTAGGCGCGTGCGCCGGCCAAATCGCTCTGATATTAGTGACCGACTGGCATATCGTAGGAGCTCCGGGGATGTTTCTAGCCATGCTGATTTCTATACCCATCTCCATTGTGCTAGGTATTTTTGGAGGCTATCTTCTCAATAACGCAAGAGGCCGGGAGATGATTACCGCTTATGTGCTTGGCCTTTTCATGATTGGGGTGTATCAGATCGTAGTTTTGTTTGGGATGGGTAGGGTCATCCCGATCCAGGACGAAACGATTTTGCTCTCCAGAGGCTTTGGCATAAGAAATACGATCAAACTTGACGGCGTATCCGGTAGTTTTGATGCTTTAGTAGACAGACTTGTAGGTCATCCTATCCAAATTGGCAGTACTAATATACCGGTGTTTTCATTCGTGCTGGTGGCTGTGCTCTGCCTTTTGACATGGTGGTTCAGACGTACAAAACTTGGCCAGGAAGTTCGCGCTGTTGGCCAGGATATGGGCGTTTCGGCGGCCTCTGGAATAAACGTTAATAGAACGAGGATCATCGCTATGGTGATCTCTACGGTGCTGGCTGGTTTTGGTCAACTGATTTGGCTGCAAAATATAGACGTAATGACAGTTTATACAGGGGCGAATTCCGTGGCTTTGTACGCTGCTGCGGCTCTCCTAGTTGGCGGCGCCTCGGCCAATAAAGCGGGAATTTCAAGAGTAATCGTAGGAACCGGGCTTTTCCATCTTTTGTTTATTGTTATGCCACTGGCAGGAGTTAGAATATTTGGAATGTCAGCAATTGCTGAACAGTTTAGAGTGTTTGTCTCATATTCAGTTATTGCGGTGGCTCTTGTCATAAATGCTTGGAGCGCAAAAAAAGAAAAAGACCAAGCCCTGTTTGGGCATAGGACGCATGTGGGCGACACAGCAAGCATCGACAAAGCAGACAGTGAGAAAGTAGACGGCGACGCTAGCGACGCTTCTGTGTAATAATTAATAAATATTAATATTCAATAAAATCCGCCAGCTCACGCGCGGCATTATCGATATCGGGCTGTTTATCCCACACTCGCCATGATACGCCCGTATCCTGCCGTAGCCATGTGAGTTGGCGTTTCGCGTAGTGGCGGGACTCTATTTTGATCTTTTCT
>JGI24702J35022_10000348_pt1 | contig 27327 bp, 26 predicted proteins | sample TergutTh196P4_FD_35022 | JGI IMG/M metagenome (IMG submission 35022)
CAAGCCATCCGGTACGTAAGTTGCCAGTCCGGTCGCACGTCCCGCCACCAGGCGCGATCAAACACCCAGGCCAGGGTAAGCAACAGGGGCGTCAGATAATGGTCTGCTGCTGACGGCAAATCCCTGGGAGGAATGGACGGCGAAACATGCAAGGCGCTCAGACGCTCCCTGATCGTCGGATGCATGGATTGCGGCAGTTCGCTGCCGGAAAGCATATCGCCCGCTGCTGCGCGCCGCAGGAAACCGGCCGTCATCCCCAGGCACAGGTCACGAAACGGCCGAACCAGCGGTTTTGCCCGCACCCTGCTCTGAGCCAGGACACGCGGCCAATAGTCCCTGGACAGGAACTGCTCCCTGAGTGAAACCTCGATCAGGGTTTCACCGAGCACATCGGCATCGACGACCTTGGTTGCCTGCGCGTCGGCCTCGAACTCTTCGATGCGCGCCAGGCGCGCCATATTGCTGTAGAAGCTGCTCAACCAGCAATCCGCCTGCGCCCCGATGGCCGGAAATACGTCTCCAATCCGGTCGAGCGCCCGTAGCCACCATGCCCGCAACAAGGCTCCATGTTTGCCTATCCCCTTGCGCTGCACGGCGAGATGAGCAAGTTCATGCGCCAGCACAGCCACCAATTGCGGGCATGTCACACAGTGCATCAATGGCAAACCTACCAGGAGATGTGTTTCGATCCGCCCGAAAGAACCCCGGCGCGGACGTTGCAGAACCGCCGCGTTCATCTCGGGAGTCACCCAGACATGGTCGATGCGCCCGGTTTCGAGCACCCAGGCCATACTCTCGATCAGCCGGTGCAGGTTACAGGCATCCTCCCGCGACAGGCGCACCCCCTCGGGCAAGGGCAAGGGCACGAACAGCACGGACGCAAGCCGCACGGCGAAAAATCCCGCTATGGAAAACGATATGACTGCGAGGGAAAGCGCCAGCACCGGCCATTTCGCCCCGAGGAGGGCCCAGGCTCCATACCCACCCAACACGCCAACACCCAGCACCGCTACAGCGAGTACCGGGATCAGCAACAAAGCCAACATGGCGATCATGGTCAGACGCAAGGACAACCGTCTGCGCAACACGAACAGCCGTGGGTGAGGCTCTTGAGGAAATGCTGCCAGATTAGTCACAAATTTGACGGTATGTTATTGTTTATTCGGGAATACAGGCAGACTCCACGACGCTGCTTCGACATCGGCGCATACCGATGCAGCCCCCGGAAAAAACCCGGCGTTTCGGCCTACCAAGCAGACTCCGTCGCTGATACGCATTTAACACCATTCTCGCGTTTACGCCAGCCCATGTCGACACATTCTACAGAAAAATCCGATCCCCGGTAAGATCATTCCGCTCTCTCGCTTCGCTCAGCGCGAAAGTGTTGCGTAAACCCGTAAAAATCATCCTCCTCGATTGCCGCGCGAACTCCGGCCATCAGCCATTGATAGTAATGCAGGTTGTGCACGGTATTGAGCATGCTGCCGAGAATCTCTCCCGCGCGATGCAGGTGGTGGAGATAGGCGCGGCTGAAGTTGCGACATGTGTAACAGGCGCAATCGGCGTCCAGCGGGCGGGGATCGGCCCTGTGGACGGCGTTCTTGATCTTGATGTCGCCGTAACGGGTAAAGAGCCAGCCGTTTCGCGCGTGGCGGGTAGGCATCACGCAATCGAACATGTCGATGCCTGCTGCGACCGCCTCGACGATGTCCTCGGGACGACCGACCCCCATCAGGTACCGTGGCCTGGACGCGGGCAGCCTCGGTGCGGTATGGGCGAGGATGCGCGCCATGTCTTCCCTGGGTTCTCCCACGGACAGCCCGCCGATGGCAAAACCGTCAAACCCGATGTCCATGAGATCGGCGAGCGATTCATCGCGCAGCGGTTCAAACATCCCTCCCTGGACGATGCCGAACAGCGCGTTGGGGTTGCCGAGGCGGTCGAACTCGTCGCGCGAGCGCCTGGCCCAGCGTAGCGAGAGGCGCATCGAATCCGCAGTCTCCTCGAAGCTTGCGGGCCAGGGCGTGCATTCATCGAAAATCATCACGATGTCGGAGTCGAGCACCGTCTGGATTTGCATCGACACTTCCGGGGTCAGCAACAGGCGCGCGCCGTCGATGGGGCTGGCGAAACGCACACCTTCTTCGCTGATCTTGCGCAAGGCCCCGAGGCTGAACACCTGAAACCCGCCGGAATCCGTGAGAATGGGCTTGTCCCAGCCCATGAAGCCATGCAGCCCCCGGTGCGCGGCGATCGCCTCCAGCCCCGGCCTCAACCACAGGTGAAAGGTATTGCCGAGGCAAATCTGCGCGCCGGTCTCCGCCAGCATCGCCGGGGTCATCGCCTTGACCGTGCCGTAGGTTCCCACGGGCATGAAGGCGGGCGTCTCGACCGCACCGTGAGCCAGTATCAACCGAGCCCGGCGCGCGCAACCACTGGTGGAAAGAAGTTCAAACCGCATCGCAAATCATCCCGTTGTCGCGGGTAAGAAACATGGCATCCCCGTAACTGAAAAAGCGATAGCCCCGATCGACGGCGTGGGTATAGGCGCGGCGGATGGTTTCCATGCCCGCAAACGCCGACACCAGCATCAGAAGCGTCGAGCGCGGAAGGTGGAAATTGGTGATGAGATTATCGACTACGCGAAAGCGAAAACCCGGCAGGATGAAAAGCTCCGTCTCGCCTTCGCCCGCGACAAGTTCTCCGTGGCACGCCGCCGCTTCGATCGCCCGTAAGCTGGTCGTTCCGACCGCGATCACCCGTCCGCCCTTTTTGCGCGTGGCGGCAATGGCATCGACCGTGGCAGGTGGAATCACATAACGCTCGCGGTGCATCCGGTGTTCGGCAAGATCATGCACGCGCACCGGCTGGAACGTGCCCGCGCCGACGTGCAAGGTCAGCCATGCCTGTTTCGTGCCACGCCCAGCCAGGGCTTCGAGCATTTTTTCGTCGAAGTGCAATCCCGCCGTCGGTGCCGCCACCGAACCGGGCGCGCGGGCATAAACGGTCTGATAACGGTTTTCATCGGCTTCAACGGCTTCACGCTGAATGTAAGGGGGCAAGGGCATTTTGCCGTGACGCTCGACCAGATCGACGAGATTTTCATCCGGCGGAAAGCGCAGATGAAAAAACTCGCCGACACGACCCTGCACAGTGACATCGAACGCATCGGCCAACCGCAGGATCGTCCCTGCTCCGGGCGAACGAGAGGCGCGCACCTGCGCCAGCGCCTCGTGCGGCCCGAGCGCTCGTTCGAGCAGCACCTCGACCGCACCGCCGCTTTCCTTGACTCCGAACAGGCGGGCGTGGAGCACGCGGGTATCGTTGAACACCAGCAGATCATCGGGGCGAATGAATTCCGGCAAATCGGCAAAATGCCGATCGACCAGCGTCCGTCCCACTCCCAGGAGACGGCTGGCGTTGCGCTCGGCCAGCGGTGTCTGGGCAATCAGATGGGCAGGTAGCGTGTAATCGAAATCGTTGATCGTCAGGGACATCGGAGAAACGTCGGAATAGTTGTCGCTTTGGGGGGATTCGGAGATAATGGGGCGCTTTTCCCAATATGACATGGCCGGGGTGGCGGAATCGGTAGACGCAGCGGACTCAAAATCCGCCGGTGGCGACACCATGAGGGTTCGAGTCCCTCCCCCGGCACTCTCGCTCCAAGCCTTTTGTTACCGTTGCCAAATACGGCGCGCCACTATACGACATTATTGATACAATCGGCAGCCACAACGCCATGATTTTTCAAAGCAAGGAGCCTTCACATGGAACACGTCGAAACCTTCAGCCCCTCACAGGCTAAAACGCTGGCAACAAACCGGCTCATCCGTAACACCTACACCCTGCTTGCGCTGACGTTGGCTTTCTCTGCCGCGATGGCAGGCGTGTCGATGGTCTCCGGTGTCCCACCCATCAACCCCTGGATCTTTTTGGGCGGGTACTTCGTGCTGCTGGCCCTCACCAACGTGTTCCGCAACAGCGGCATGGGCGTGGTGTGTGTATTCGCACTCACGGGCTTCATGGGCTTCACCCTGGGGCCGATTCTGTCGTTCTTTCTCGCCACCCAGAACGGTTCCCAACTGGTCATGCAGGCGCTGGGCGCGACCGCGTTCATCTTTTTTGCGCTTTCCGCCTACGTGTTCATCAGCCGCAAGGACTTCTCCTTCATCGGCGGGTTCCTTTTCGTGGGTCTGCTGGTCGCTTTCCTTGCCGGACTGGCGGCGTTTGCCTTCGACATGCACACGCTGTCGCTGGCGGTATCGGCAGCTTTCGTCCTGCTCGCCTCGGGTCTCATCCTTTACCAGACCAGCGCAATCGTACACGGCGGTGAAACCAACTACATCATGGCCACCGTTACGCTCTACGTGTCGCTCTACAACCTTTTCATGAGTCTGCTGCACCTGCTGCGCGCGTTCAGCGGCGACGATTGATCGGGTTTGAAGGTTTTTCCGCGCCCCTAAAGCGCGGGTGATCTCCAAGGGGCCGGGTTCTGTATTGCACAGGATCTGGCCCTTTGAGTTTTGTTTTGGTGCCCACGTGGCAGGGGCAAAAAATCCGGTCATGCCGCCTGATCATCGCCGGTAAGGTATCGCTCTAAACGAAAACAATTTCCCTTGCCGCCTGCATCATCTTCCAGGTGCGAAACCCGCCGTTCAGATTGCGCACCGACCACCCTTGCTGTTGCAGGATGCGTTGCCCGATATAACCGCGCAGTCCGACCTGACAATGCACGATCAATGGTACATCCTTTGGCAAGCGCGCCGGGGCCTGCGCGCGCAATTGCGGCAGAGGCAGATTCTGCGCGCCGGGAATCTGTCCCTGGCACAGTTCTTCGGGCTGACGAAGGTCGATCAGGATTGCTCCAGCCGCTATTTCGGCATCCAGTTCTTCCGGCTCGATGAGCGAGGAAAGCACGGCAATGAGGTTCTGCGCCGCCATCCCGGCGATGTTGATCGGGTCTTTGGCGGCCCCATAGGGGGGCGCGTAGCTCAGTTCCATCTCGGCCAGATCGTCGACCATCATTTGCGCCTGTATGGCGGTTGCCAGCACATCGAGCCGCTTATCCACGCCGTTTTCGCCGACGGCCTGCGCGCCGAGCACGCGCCCCGTATCTTCGGCAAACAGCAGCTTGATGCTGATCTGTTTCGCGCCGGGGTAATAACCGGCATGATCGCTGGCATGGATATATATCTTGCGATACGGCATGCCTGTCGCTTTGAGCGTTTTCTCGTTTAGTCCCGTCGCCCCCGCCGTCATCTCGAACAGCTTGCAGATGGCCGTTCCCTGTGAACCCCGATACGCTGACTGCCTGCCGAAAATGGCATCGGCCGCAATCCGCCCTTGCCGATTGGCCGGCCCGGCCAACGGCAGAATGGTGAGACCGTCGTTGACGACATGCCTGACCTGTACCGCATCGCCCACTGCATAAATGGCCGGATCGGATGTCTGTTGCTGCGCATTGACCGCAATCGCGCCGCCAACGCCCAATGTCAGTCCGGCATCCTGGGCCAGTTTGTTTTCCGGGCGAACGCCGATAGCCAGCACTACCAGATCCGTTTCGATCCGAGCGCCGGAAGACAACGTCAACTGCAACGGCTGATGCGGCACAACGGCGGCCAAACCGTCTCCGATATGCAGCTTCACCTGTTGCGCTTGCAGCGTTTCAACCAGGGAACCCGTCATTTCCGCGTCCAGCGGCGACAATATCTGTGGGTCACGTTCGATCAGAGTGACTTCCAAACCCCGATGCCGCAGTGCTTCAACCATTTCCAGGCCGATGAAACCGGCGCCGACGACACTGACCCGGCGCACCCCGGAATCCAGTGCTGCCATCATCCGATCCATGTCGGGAATATTGCGCAACGTCAGCACACGAGGATCGTCGATGCCCGGTAACGGTGGGCGTATGGGGGCCGCGCCAGGGGCAAGGATCAATGCGTCATAGGATTCAATGTACTCCCGCCCGGTACGATGGTCCTGTACCGTCACCGTTTTCGCCGCGCGATCAATCGCCGTGACTTCATGCTGCGCGCGCGCGTCGATATTGAACCGGGCGCGGAGAGACTCCGGCGTATGCAGCAGCAGCGCGTCACGGTCCACTATCTCGCCGCCGATATGATAGGGCAAGCCACAGTTGGCAAAAGATACGTAGGGGCCGCGTTCCAGCACGACGATTTCTGTGGCCTCGCTCAAACGTCTCGCCCGTGCCGCAGCCGATGCGCCCCCGGCTACGCCGCCGACGATCACCAGTTTTTTGACCATTACTTGTCCTTTAATTGCATGAAGTGAAACAACCACATACCGGCCAGCATCGCTACGACGAAGACGATTGCTTGCGGAACGCCCATCGCCAGCGTCACCAGCGCCGGGCCGGGGCAAACGCCCGCCAATCCCCAACCGATGCCGAACAGGGCACTACCAATGACCAGTCTGCGATCAATCGCGGTCGCTGTGGGCAGTTGCATCGGCAGCTTCAACAGCGAATGTGACCGCCGTTTGGCGACCGTAAACCCGACAACCCCAACAGCAATGGCGCCTGCCATCACCATCGCCAGGGAGGGATCCCAATGTCCGGCCAAGTCGAGAAACCCCAGTACCTTGCCGGGGTTCGCCATACCGGAAAGAAGCAACCCGATACCGAAAATCACGCCTGCCAGCGCCGCCGCAAAAATTGGCATCTCACTCTCCGATCAGATGACGGGCCGCGTACACCGTGGCAAACCCCGCGCCCATGAAAACCAGTGTCGCCACCAGAGAACGCTTCGATAAACGCGACAAACCGCAGACGCCATGCCCACTGGTACAGCCCGATCCCAACCGACTCCCCAGGCCCACCACAAATCCGGCAACCACATATACCAGCCAGTGCAGTTCAAACTGTACGACAGGCAACGGGGAGAAGAAGCGGTACAGATAGGGCGACAGCAACAGCCCGAAGACGAACGCCCAGCGCCATGTGTCTCGCCCGGCATTGAACAGCCTGCCGACGATGCCGCTGATGCCCGCAATCTGCCCATTCAACAGAATCAACATGGTTGCCGCCAGACCGATCAACATGCCGCCCGCCAACGATTGCCCGAAGGTGAAGTGAGTCCAGTCGATGATCACGGTTGCCCCTCCAGCCCATTGCAGTACAGTTCATAGAGCGTATTGATCACGGCGATGGCTGCCTCATCGATCATGCGGTAATAGACCTGCTTGCCATCCTTGCGCGTTGCAACCAGTCCGGCGCGTCGTAACACCCCCAATTGTTGCGACAGAGTCGGCTGGCTGATTTCCAGCATCTCTTCCAGTTGGCCGACGCTGAACTCCTCCAGGGTAAGCTGGCAAAGCAAAAGCAGACGATCTTCATTGCCCAGCAACTTCAACAACGATACGGCTTTCTTCGCCTGGGCTTTCATCTGCGCCGGAGTTAGATGGATGTTTGACATGATAGTACATTAGAATCTATCTATTTATATAATATCATTTTATAAAGTGTAGATCAATCCGGTCACGCCCGGACGAACGATTCATCCAGTCCGAGGATGGAAACGTTCGTTGCCGCACGCGGGCGCGTTCACCGAAACCTGACAGATTCTCAGGCTTTCCGACGCCTTGCCCGAGGAGCAGGCGGTGTTGTCCGGCAAATACGCCGGAAAACGGGATGGGAACGGAAACACGTCATTGCACTGTAGTACAACAGTGAGACAATACGCTCAGTCGAGTTGCCCCAGGGCGGCTCTTCCTTGAAGAAAGGCAGAGCCACATGGAAAACGGCGTCTCGTTACCGTTCTTTCTTCTTCATCACTACCAGCAGGGAACAAACCTTGATCGATGTCGCCGAAATTGTGCAGGAATACGCCCGTGATCTCTCAGGATGGCGCAGGAGATGGCTGGAAGCCGCGCTAAGAATCCTGCTGCATGAAAAGGAGTTCATCGCGTTCGGCAGGAAATATGCCCATCTGCGCGGTTTGCCGTGTATCGAACAGATCCTGGCCTATTTTGGGGTGCGTTGCGAAACGGACATGGCGGAACTGGAAAACATCCCCACTGAAGGCCCGGTGGTGCTTGTTGCCAACCATCCCATCGGCTCGCTGGATGGCCTCGCGCTCCTGAAAACGGTTGCGTTCGTGCGTCCCGACGTAAAAATCGTTGCCAATCGAATCCTCTCTCGTTTGAAGCCGTTGCAGGATTCGTTCATCGCGGTGGATAACATGGGCGCCAGCAGCGCCAGCCGCGCCCAGATCGAGGCCATCAAGGCACACCTCAAACAAGGTGGAGCGTTGATTGTTTTTCCGGCTGCGGAAGTCTCGCGCCTCGGTCTTGCAGGCGTGCGCGACCGGCAGTGGAGCAATGGATTTTTGCGGCTGGCGGAAAAGGCCGAAGCGCCCATCGTGCCGATGTACGTGCATGGCAGGAATTCCCTGTTCTTCTATCTGGCTTCGCTCCTGGTCAAGCCTTTGTCGACCTATCTGCTCGTCAGCGAAATGTTCAAGCAGAAAGGAAAACGTATCCAAATCCGTATCGGCGAGCGAATATCCTGCTTAAAGGGTAAAAAGGCGCAGGAATTCCGCCGGCATGTGTATTTGATCGGCCAGGGCAAGGCGGGTTGTTTGAGTAGCGAAGCGCCTATCGCCTTGCCGCAAGACCGTGCCTTGTTGAAGGCGGCTGTCGAAGCTTGCGAAATGCTGGGCAGCATGAGCGACGGCAAAATGATTTACGTTTATCGCGACGAGGCGGATAGTGCGCTTTCGCCCATAATGCTGGAGTTGGGAAGGCTGCGCGAGATCGCGTTTCGCGCTGTTGGCGAGGGAAGCGGGCAGCGCCTCGATCTGGATAAATACGATCGGGATTATTATCACCTGCTGCTGTGGGAGCCAAAAACGCTGGAGATCTTCGGGGCTTACCGTTTTATTCCTACTGCAAGCCAGATCAGGAAGAAAGGGCTGGAGGGACTCTACAGTCACAGTCTGTTCCATTATGGCGTAGAAATGGATCGTATCATGGAGCAGGGCGTTGAACTGGGGCGCAGTTTTGTTCAGCCCAAATACTGGGGAAAGCGTGGCCTGGACTATTTATGGCAAGGCATTGGCGCGTATCTCGCCCGTTACCCGGAATACCGCTATCTATTCGGGCCGGTGTCCATTTCCGGCACGATGCCGCAAAAGGCGCGAGACCTCCTGGTTTCCTTCTATCGTTCTTATTTCTCGCCGGAAACGCCTGCCGCAACCTCCCGGCGTCCCTATTCCGCGCCGCTGATGGATTGGTTGTTCAGTCGTGACTACCAGGAAGGGCTGGTTTACCTGAAAAGCATCTTGAGTGAAATGGGATGCAGTATTCCTACGCTATATAAGCAATATACGGAACTTTGTGAACCCGGCGGGGTGCAGTTCATGGATTTTGGCGTCGATCCTGAATTCAACGACTGTGTGGACGGCCTCGTCGTCGTGGATATTTCCGCTATGAAGCCCTCGCGTTACCAGCGATATATTGCTCCCTTCCGACAAGATCAGAAGGAAGTCCTGATAGGGGCGTAAGCCGGTTTTGCCTGTAGCATGTAGTCATTTCAAGGGAACCTCTGCATAACTTAAGCATCCACTGCTTGGATTGCAGCGACTACGTTTCGCTAGTCGACCGAACAATACGCAACACTTTGATAAATATAAGAAAATTTCCATGTTTTAGTTTCATGATTTACAAGAAATCAATTTGAATACGACTTTTTTCTTGCAAATTTTTCCTCCGATGAGGCTCAACGAATTCCCCTCCCGTGGAGGGCCGACCACATAGGGGGTGAGAATGACGTAGGGGCGCGATTTATCGCGCCCAATGAGCACGAGCGCCGCAATTTGGGCGCGATAAATCGCGCCCCTACGAGTGTTCATCAAGCCCCTCGTGACCATCTCCGCCACAGTCAAACCGGGGCACTACCTTCATGCGGTTTTGATTGAAAATAAAGAGAGTTACCTTTATCATAAGGGGTTTGGCATTGTCGTAACACCCTTTGAAAAGGATAACCCATGAACGCTAAACTTCGCCTTCTGACAGTATTGAGTCTGGCCGCGCTGGCAAGCGCCTGCGGCAAGAATGATGATAATAAAGCGGAGACAACCGCTGCTCCTGCTCCAGCGCCAGAGACCAGCCTCGCGCAGCAGGCAGCCCCTGCGCCGGAGCCTGTACCGCCACAAGCCGCCCCTGCGCCAGAACCCGTACCGCCGCAACCTGCGCCCGAACCCGCCGCAGAAGCTGCACCCGCATTCGACATCAATAGCATCCCTGTGACGGATAAGGATATCGGCGAGTTTCCGTTTTTTACGCCGCCTGAAGGGCATAGATACGTATCAGGACATGGCAACAAACTGAATGAAAACACAAGTCTCAAGAATTTCACCCGCTACTACTACCCGGTAAGCAGTGAAAGCCTTTATCCGGTGGAAGGCAAGACTTTGAAAGTCACAATATACAACGAGGAACGAAAAAGCACGTCCAATCCCGACGTTCTCGTTATCCGGCGTAATTACGAAAATGCCATTACTGCGGCAGGCGGCGTCAAGGTTTTCGATGGAAAGCCAAATTACTCTAAGACTTACGGTGCGTTGAGTTCGGAGGATCGCTCTCTTTATGGTCCTAATGACACTACCGACGGACGGCAGATTTATGTCATTCGGAAACAGGATGCGGAAGTGTGGTTTGACATAACCTGCAGTGCTGCCAGTTGCTACTTCGCCGTCACCCAAAAAGGCGAAATGAAGCAAACAGTCGGCAACGTTTCGGCCAGCGAGATGAAGCAGGCGCTGGACAAGGTGGGGCATATCGCGCTCTATATCAATTTCGATATCGACAAAGCCAGCATTCGTCCGGAATCGCAGGGCACGGTCGAGGAGATCGCCAAACTGCTCGAAACCTATCCCGACCTGAAAATCCGCATCGAAGGTCATACCGACGATACGGGCGGAGCCGCGCACAACGCGACACTCTCCGAGAACCGGGCCTCTTCGGTGTATGGCGCGATGCTGGCGCGCGGATTTTCGCAGGATCGGCTGGAGGCGAAAGGCTTCGGCATGACAAAGCCTATCGCCGACAACGGCACGGAAGAAGGACGCGCAAAGAATCGCCGCGTGGAGATCGTCAAGACTTCCGGTTGAGGCGTCCTTCCGCGCTACGGGCAAGTCCACATTCGCGTGACTCCCCTCGCCGCATCTTTCCACCTGTCGAAATTTTATCTGGATTGTATATCCAGCGCGGGCGATGTGTTCATCATCTATGCGGCTACGCTGAAATGGCAACGCCTGAAAATCTCGTGTGTCAGCCTGCTGGAAGCAGCGCCCGGCGCTCCGGCGCGCTCACGTACCTCGCTACGCGCCTACACCGCCCCGGCATGGCGCGACGGCAGCTTGTGCTTTGATTTTGCGCCGCTGAAAATCTCCGCGAGATGGCAGACTCCGGACGCCCCGCTTGAACACCCGCTTCTCCAGACCGGGGGTGGTGAAGTCATCTGGACATGCCTCGCCCCACGCGCCTGCGCAACCATCACGCATCGCGGACAGCACACTATGGGAACCGGCTACGCCGAACACCTGATGCTCACCATTGCGCCCTGGCAGCTTCCGATAAAGGATCTGTATTGGGGACGTTTTCATTCGACGACCGATTCGCTCGTCTGGATCAAGTGGCTTGGCGAACATCCGCTCGATCTGACGCTGTTCAACGGCGTCGCGCTCGATGCGCCGTCCGACATCTCCGCCGCGCGTGTCAGGTCTTGCCCGCTTACGCTGGAAATGACAAACCACCGCGAGATTCAATCGGGTCGCATATTATCGACGGTGCTCTGGCCGATACGAAAAATCGTCAGCGTATTTCCCTCCAGCATCCTCAACCTGCACGAAACGAAATGGCTGAGCGAAGGCATGCTTCATCATGACGCCGTTCCCGGCATTCCGCCGCACGGCGCGCCAAGCCAAGGCTATGCGCTCCACGAGCACGTCATTTTTCCAGGGAAATGACATGAAAAACAACCTTCCCGGAAAAATCCTCTACGCGGTGTTTTTTTGCGTCCTCCTCCCCGTCGCCCTCGTGCTCTGGGCGCGCGCCACGAGTGCGTTTTTGCCGCCGCCTGCGCTTGAAAACGCTGCTCTTGGTGCGGTTCTGCTCGCGGCAGGCATCGCGTTGATCGTGGCATCCATGCTGGCGTTACGCATCCACGGGCGCGGCCTGCCGATGAACGGATTTCCTCCGCCTGTCTACGTGACGCGCGGCCCTTACCGCCTGACGCGCCACCCGATCTATGCGGGCTTTTGCATCGCGTGCGCCGGTGCTGCGATCATGAGCGGTTCGTCCGGCGGTTTCTGGCTGGTGTTGCCCGTCGCAATCGCCGGTTGCGCCGCCCTCGTGTGGGGTTTCGAGCGGCCCGATCTCCGAGACCGCTTCGGCTCGCTGCCAGACGAGCACGAACCGTTTTTACGTATCCCCAGGAGCACCCACGCCGCGCCAGACATTGCGGATCGCGTGTCGGCTTTCGTGCTCGTCATCATTCCGTGGGTCGCGCTCTACACCGTGACCGGCGTATTCGCAAGTCATGCGGACACCCTCAGTATCTTTCTCCCGTTTGAACAAAACTGGCCCGTCCTGGTGTGGACGGAGATTTTTTACGGGTCAGCCTACGTGATCGTGCCGCTCGCCGCGTTTCTCGCGCCCACGCGCGCGGCGTTGCGCGAGGCCATGCATGGGGCAATCATTGCCATGTGCGTGTGTTTTCCGCTGTACCTCCTTCTTCCGATCGCCGCGCCTCCGCGCGCCTTCGAGGACGGCGGCTTTTTGGGGCATCTGCTTCATCTCGAACGCGCCCTCGATGCGCCCGCAGGCTGCAACGCATTTCCGTCGTTTCATGTGCTGTGGGCGTTGATTGCGATGACCGCACTGGCCCGACGCGGCGGTCACTGGCGCTGGCTCGCCCCGACATGGGCCGCAGCAATCACGATCAGTTGCCTGACCACCGGACAACACGCCATCGTCGACCTCGTCGCCGCCGCGCTCGCGTACCTTGCCATTTACAATCGCGCCCGGCTCCTTCGCGCCTGTGTGCGCGTTGTCGAGCGCCTTGCCAATTCGCTGTGCACACGACGCATCGGCCCGCTCCGCGTTTTCAACCACGCCCTTTATTCCGGATTCGCCGGATTCGCCGGCGTGTTGGTTGCGGCCATGTTTGCCGGGCAGGACGGGCTTTACGCCGTGGCGATCACCGGCGTCTGCACGCTCGTCGGCGGGGCGCTCTGGGCGCAATTCATCGAAGGCTCGCCCACGCTGCTTCGCCCCTTCGGTTACTACGGCGCTGTGCTCGGCGGCGCGCTCAGTACGTTTCTCGCGCCGCTCGTCGGGGGCGATACCCTCGTGTTGCTCGCCGCCTATGCAACAGCCTCGCCCATCATCATGGTGATCGGACGGCTGCGCTGCGTCGTCCAGGGCTGCTGCCACGGACGCCCGCTCGACCCCGGCGTCGACACTGCGCTCGGCCTGCGCGTGATAAACCCCTCTTCACGCATCTGCCTCATGACTTCCTTCGGCGGGAAACCCATCCATGCCACGCCCCTTTACGCCATCGCCGCCAATCTCGTCATCGCCCCGATCCTGCTGCGCCTCTGGAGCCTCGATGTCCGCCTGACACTCATCATCGGTCTGTATCCACTGCTTTCCGGATTGGCCCGATTCGTCGAAGAAGCCTATCGGGGCGAACCCCAAACCCGAAGCTGGAAACGCCTCAGCGAATACCAATGGTATGCTATCGTTCTTGTGATCGTCGGCGCAGTCATCATTGCGCTCCCCTGTTCCGTCACGCCTCCGTCCGTTGCCTTCACGTGGCAGACCATTGCGGTTGCCGCCGCAATCGGCCTGTTGTCCGCCTTTGCCATGTCGATGGATTTTCCAGGCTCCTCCCGGCGTTTTTCACGGCTGACCGGCTAACCGGCCTCCAGGGAACGTTTGACGTGGGCAGTCTGGCGATCCCGCCCAGGCCGACCGTGTAATATTTCTTTCATCAAACCACGGAATAATCCTCCTGCGACGAACGGGTTGCCCGCGCGAGTGTTCATCACTCTGCGGCGGAACATGGATCAATCGACACGGGATGGTTATGCCACAGCTTTATCAGAAAGCCGGGACTCGCGCTCAAGGTGCAGCACCGGGAACGCCGCAGGAACCGCAAGATGTCCGGCAAAGCTGCATGGCCGTTCTGGCCCTTGCAGATGAAGAGACACTCGAAGCCGAGGCCGCAAGGTTTTCTGATTCTTTTATCTACACCTTTCTCCGTCGTCCTGAAGTCGGGCTGGTGATGCTGGAAGGTCGGGCGGGAAATTCGGGCCAGCGTTTCAACCTGGGCGAAATGCTCATCACCCGTTGTACGGTACGCCTTGAGCCGCAAGGCGGCGGCGCGGTTACGGAAGGATACGCCTTCGTTCAGGGAAACCGCCCGCGACATGCGGAGCTTGCCGCCATGTTCGACGCCCTGCTGCAACAAAAGGATTGGGCGGAATCATCGAGCTTGTTCATGGAACCTCTCGTCGCCAGACGCAAAGAACAATTGAGAAAACGCGCGGAAGAAACGGCCCCCACCAAAGTAGACTTTTTCACGATGGTGCGGGGGGAGGACGAATGAACGCGCCTTCCACAATACCGGGCCTATTCAATCCGGTTGATGATGCCCAGGCGGTTTTTCGCGCGGTGCTGGAGGCGCTCTCAAGACCCGGCATCCCCGTTCCCTTGACCGCGCTACCGTCGCCGCTTCCCGTTACGGGCTTTTCCCAGGGCATGCTGGCCCTGGCGTTGACCTTGTGCGACAACGACACAAAGCTCTGGCTGGATGCCGCCGCCGATACGCCGGAAGCACGCCATCATCTGCGCTTTCACTGCGCGTCGCCTTTCGTCGAGAATCCGTCGGAAGCGTCTTTCGCCTTTATCGCCCAGGCCGAAAACATGCCGCGCCTGGATGCCTTCAATCAGGGCAGGGCGGATTTTCCCGATCGTTCCGCAACACTGATCATCGACACGAACTTCTGCAAATGCAAATGTCATAAAAACATTCAAGAACTGACCGGGCCTGGAGTGAAAGGCAGCAACTGCGGAAAGTGGCAAAGTTTTCACAGTCCAGGCATGCCGGCCCGGTTCTGGGAAGACTGGGAGAGAAACCATGCTTCCTACCCTTTGGGCGTGGATGTCGTTTTCGTGGAAACCGGAACCGATTCTTCCGGCGCGCCTCAGGCCCGTTTGCTGGCTCTTCCCCGAACGGCCCGCGTGAGGGAGGCGGCATGTACGTAGCGGTCAAGGGTGGAGAAAAAGCCATCCGAAACGCTCACCGTGCGATGGCCGAAAAACGCCGGGGAGACACCGATGTGCCGGAAGTCGGAACCGACCAGATCCGGGAGCAACTCTCGCTTGCCGTAGACAGGGTGATGACGGAAGGCTCGCTGTACGACCGCAATCTTGCGGCGCTTGCCATCAAACAAGCCAGGGGCGATCTGGTGGAGGCCGTTTTTTTGCTGCGGGCTTATCGCACCACGTTGCCGCGCTTCGGCAGTTCGCAGCCCGTGGATACCGCCTCCATGACCGTCCGCCGCCGCATTTCATCCACCTACAAGGATGTTCCGGGCGGGCAGGTGCTCGGGCCGACCTTCGATTACACGCACCGGCTGCTCGATGCCGATATGTCCGTGCCGACGACTGCGCCCTCTGAAGAGACGATGCAGGACGAAGCCCCCTTCACCGGCGTCTGCCCCAAGGTGCTTTCTTTTCTGGAAAAAGAGGGTCTGCTGCCGAGGGAGGGCGGCGCGGACACTCCTCCGGGCGACCTCACCCGGCAACCGCTGGTCTTTCCCGTCGGGCGTGATATCCGCCTGCAGAATCTGGCCCGCGCGGACGAAGGGCTTCTCCTCGCCCTGGCCTATTCCACGCAACGCGGTTTCGGCTCCACCCATCCCTTTATCGGGGAAATACGCATGGGCGAAGTAGAGGTCTTTTTTACACCGGAAGAACTGGGTTTCCCGGTTCTGGTGGGGGAAGTCACCCTGACGGAATGCGAGAGCGTCAACCAGTTCACCCACGGCAAAGGGCAACCCGCGTCGTTTACCAGAGGCTACGGGCTGGCCTTCGGCGAAAACGAACGCAAGGCGATCAGCATGGCCCTGGTGGATCGCGCCCTGCGTTCCAGTGAGTTCGACGAAGAAGCGCGCAGCCCGGCGCAAAACGCGGAGTTTGTTCTCTATCACAGCGACAACGTGGAAGCTTCGGGTTTTGTGCAACACCTGAAGCTGCCGCATTACGTCGACTTTCAGGCAGATCTGGCGCTTGTGCGGGCGCTGCGCAGCCAGTCCGAAAAGGAGCGGGATGATGCCGACCCCAACGCCTGACACCGTCGACAAGACGGCGAATCCAAAGACCGTTTCGTATAACTTCGCCTACCTGGACGAACAGAGCAAACGCATGATCCGTCGCGCCCTCCTCAAGGCGGTTGCCGTTCCAGGCTATCAGGTTCCTTTCGGCGGGCGGGAAATGCCCATGCCCTACGGCTGGGGCACGGGCGGCATCCAGGTGAGCGCCGCCGTCCTGGGCAAAAACGATGTCTTCAAGGTGATCGACCAGGGATCGGACGACACCACCAATGCGGTCTCCATCCGGGCTTTTTTCGCCCGTGTCGCCGGGGTGCGCACTACGACCATCACCACGGAAGCCAGCATTATCCAGACTCGGCACCGCATACCGGAGCAGGCGCTTCGAGAGGGGCAAATCATGGTCTATCAGGTTCCTATCCCGGAGCCCTTGCGCTGGATGGAGCCGAGCGAAGCGGAAACGCGCACCATGCATGCGCTGGAAGAGTACGGCGTCATGCATGTCAAACTGTACGAAGACATCGCCCGTCATGGGGAGATCGCCACGAGCTTCGACTACCCCGTGCTCGTCAACAACCGCTATGTGATGAGCCCTTCACCCTTGCCGAAGTTCGACAATCCCAAAATGGATCAATGTCCGGCGCTGCAACTTTTCGGCGCTGGACGCGAAAAACGCATTTATGCCATTCCTCCTTACACGAGCGTGAAAAGCCTGGACTTTGAAGACTATCCATTTGCGGTACAGCACTGGGACGCGCCCTGCGCGCTCTGCGGCGCAACGGACAGCTACCTCGACGAAATCATTACCGATGACGCCGGGACGCGCATGTTCGTCTGTTCCGATACGGATCACTGCGCGCGCCATACCGCCAGGAGCCTGCCATGACGTTCGCCCAGGCAACGGAACGGCGTTCTTCCGTCACCATCGCGCCTGCCCCGATGGATATCACCGCCCCGGACGCGGAACCTGCGCTGCTGAGTGTGCGGGACGTTTCGCACTATTACGGCGATCGGGCGGGCTGCCGCCATATCAGCCTTGAGCTATGGCCCGGCGAAGTACTCGGCATCGTGGGCGAATCCGGGTCGGGCAAAAGCACCCTGCTGAATCTGCTGGCCGGGCGATTTCCGCCTTCCAGCGGCAGTATCCACTACCGTGACGGCGAAGGCGTTCTGCACGACATCAACGGCTTGTCCGAAGCCGTGCGCCGCCGCCTGCTTCGCACGGAATGGGGATTCGTGCACCAGAACCCGCGTGACGGCCTGCGGATGCGGGCCAGCGCCGGTGGCAATATCGGGGAACGACTCATGGCCTGCGGCGGCCGACACTACGGAAATATCCGCAGATCAGCCCTGGACTGGCTCTCGCGGGTAGAAATAACCACCGACCGCATCGACGATCGCCCCACAGCCTATTCCGGCGGCATGCAGCAGCGTCTACAGATCGCCCGCAACCTCGTCTCCTCACCACGGCTGGTATTCATGGATGAGCCGACGGGCGGCCTGGACGTTTCGGTACAGGCAAAGCTTCTGGATATGCTGCGACAACTGGTACGGCAACTGAACTTATCCGTGGCGCTGGTGACTCACGATTTGGCCGTCGCCAGACTCCTGGCGCACCGGCTCATTGTCATGCGACATGGCGAAGTGGTGGAAACCGGCCTTTCCGATCAGGTGCTCGACGACCCGCAACATCCCTACACGCAACTTCTCGTTTCTTCCATTTTGCAAGGATGAGGGATTTTCATGCACGGCACGCAAAGATCGATAACGGCGGCAAATGAACCCATCCTGTCTGTGCGGGGCTTGAGCAAAAAATTCACTCTCCATACGCAGGGCGGAGTGGCCATCGACGCATTTTCCGGCCTCGACCTCGATGTATGGCGCGGAGAGTGCCTTGCCTTGCACGGCCCTTCCGGGGCGGGCAAATCAACGCTCTTACGGCTGCTGTACGCCAATTACAAACCCTGCGCCGGGAGCATCCGGGTGAATCATGGCGGGGCCCTGGTGGACATGGCATCCGCCCCTCCCCGCGCGGTACTGTCTGTACGACACAGCACGATTGGGTACGTCAGTCAGTTTTTACGGGTTATTCCGCGCGTTTCCTGTCTGGATATCGTCGCGGAGCAACTGAGTGCCCACGGCGAAGACGAACGGTGCGCCCGCGAAAAATCCGCAAACCTGCTCGAGCGCCTGCGCATTCCCAAACGGCTCTGGAATCTGGCTCCGGCCACGTTCTCCGGCGGTGAGCAACAGCGCGTCAACATCGCGCGCGGCTTCATTCGCCGGTATCCCGTCATGCTCCTGGACGAACCCACCGCCTCGCTTGATTCCACCAATCGCAAAACGGTGGTGACGTTGATCCAGGAGGCAAAAGCTGCTGGGGCCGCCATTGTCGGTATTTTTCACGATGAGGCGGTGCGTGACGCGGTGGCGGATCGTGTTTTCAGACTGCACCCCGCTTGTCAGGCATCATGAGAACGCCGGGAACGCTCGTGTACGTCATGGGGCCGTCGGGTTCCGGCAAAGACAGCCTGATCGCCTACGCGCGAAACCGCATGAACGCTCCTTACATGATGACCTGGAATGCCCCGCACGACGCGCGGCTGCGACCGGTGTTGTTTGCCCGACGCTATATCACGCGCCCAATGAGCGTCGGAGGGGAACGGCATCATTGTCTGACGCAGGAGGAATTTCAGTCTCGTCAAAGCCAAGGCGGATTTGCGCTGTCGTGGGAAAGTCATGGCTTACACTACGGCATCGGCAACGAGATCAACGCCCATCTTGCCTCCGGGGCGGTTGTCGTGGTCAACGGCTCGCGGGAATACCTGCCCGAAGCGATGATGAAATATCCCTCGCTGGTGCCTGTGCTGATCTCGGTGCAGCCCGAAGTACTGCGCGCCCGCCTTGAGAAGCGCGGCAGGGAAAACGCGGCGAGTATTGATGAACGGCTTTCCAGGGCGAGCATGAAAATGCCGGAATCCCTGGGGATGATCCGGTTGGATAACTCCAGGACTCTTGAAGAGGCTGGACGGGTTTTTTCGGATGTGTTGCTTGCGGCGTGAGGCAGAGGGATGCGGAATTGATCTTACCAAGAGGGAGGCCATTGGCGGGCGGTATGAACCAGAGCAAGCATCCACACTGTCAGATATCCGCATTTTCGCCGATTCGTGCGACGCTTGTTTGTCTTTTCGGATGGCTCGTCAGCCTGAACGCCTATGCTGCCCGGCCGATGATCACCGACGATGCCCGCATTGTCGATCCCAAGTCCTGTCAGGTTGAGAGTTGGGTTCAGTTCAACCGCGACAGCACTGAATACTGGGCGCTCCCTGGCTGCAACTTCACCGGGAATCTCGAACTGACGCTCGGCGGAGTCCACAGCAGGCATAAAGGGAGGTCACGAGGCACGGAGGCATTGTTTCAGGGCAAGACCCTGTTCAAGCCCTTGGAGCCGAACGGTTGGGGCTGGGGGTTGGTGGTCGGCAACGCCCGTCATCCGGACGTCCACGCCGACCGCAGCATGATTGGCGATCTCTACACCTATGTACCGATGAGCTTCTCGTTTCGTAATGATCGTTTCGTGCTGCACACCAACCTGGGTTGGCTACGCGAGAAGGAACCCGTGCGGCATCGGATGACCTGGGGCATCGGCTCCGAAACGCAACTCGGCAAACGCACCTGGCTGATCGCCGAGACGTTTGGACAGAGCCATGGCAAGCCGTTCTACCAGGCGGGTTTCCGCCATTGGCTGGTGCATGACCGTGTCCAGGTCGATGCCACTTATGGCGACCGGTTCGGCAACAACGGGAGAGAACGATGGTTTTCCATCGGCCTGCGTTTGCTGTCGCCTGCCTTTTTACCGTAGGCAGCACAGTGCTCAGTTGTCGACGGCTATAAAGATTCACAGTCTTGTCATTATTGTCGAGCACGTGTCATCCTGCGCGAAGTCGCAGGATCCATGCGGTGTGTGGATTGCAGCGGCTTCGCCGACTTGATGGGGAAATGCGATAGAGAGACAGCCCTCACCTGGGCAACGACTCAAGGTAGTCCCGCATCACGGCGTTGAATCTTGTCGGAACCTCAAGCATGATGTGATGACCGATGTCGTCCCATTCCACATAGGTCAGATTGGGAAAAACGGTGCGCAGGTAGTCGCCGTGATTCGGCGGTAGGTTTTTGTTTTTTGCATAAATGGCCAGCGAAGGCACTTCAAAGGAACGCTCTTCCCACTGCTCCATACGGAGCATCTCGCGCAACGAACTGGTAGCGGCGTAAGGATCAGCGGTGAACACGGTCGCCATGATCTCTTTCTGCAATTCCGGCGCCGTCCGACCGTAAAAAGTGGTCTCGACGAACCCCCGCACCGCCGCTTCCCTGTTTGGACCTTCGTGCGCGGCCAACATGGCCGCGACCATGTCCTCGAATTTCTTTTTTTCCTCAAGGGTCGGCGGAATCTGGAAATGAGCGCCGTCGACGTTAACCACGGCCTTCACCGTGCCGGGGTAGTCGATCAGATACTGCCGGACAATGGCATAGCCCATGCTGTGTCCTATCAGCACCGGATTCTGGACCCCGGCATCAGCTAGCACGGCCTGCACGGCTCCGGCAAAAAAACGCATGGTATAGGCCACATCCTGCGGCTTGCCGCTACGCCCGAAACCGGGCAGATCAAGCACGAGAACACGGTAATCCCTGGAAAATTCCGATACCTGGAAACGCCAGAACGAGGTATCGCTCGACCAGCCGTGAATGAACACCAGGGTTTGGGCATCTTTCTTTCCGGTATCGAGATAGCTTACGTGAACGCCGCCGAACGCGGCGCTACTCCGCTGTTCCTTCTCGGTATGACCACCGCAGGCCGTCAGAACAAAAAGCAGCGCAGTCAGAAAGGCAACCTGCAATGTTCTGTGTGAAGGCTTCATTTTTATCTCTCCGTCGTATGCATGATTGGTTACCCCTGAATAATAGCCTATTTTGTGGAACTACCCTGACAAAGACCGAAGCTTTGCAGACGAAGGGGAAAATAATGTTTTGGCTCTGTCCCGACACAGCGGTCAGTACCCGCCAGCATCTGCGAAAAAGTCACAGTCCTGTCATTATTGCCAAGCATAGTGCCTCCCATGACCTAAGTGGAAACGCAAGTTTTTCCACCGGAAACATTGGAGGACTTCATGGTCAGGATACAGAATTTCACACGTTCCTTTGCTTCCAACAAGGCGCTGGACGACATCAGCCTTTCCGTTGCGCAAGGCGAAATGGTGGCCCTCATCGGGGCTTCCGGCTCCGGGAAGTCCACTTTGTTGCGTCACATCTGCGGCATCATGGCCGGGGACAAGGGGTGCGGCAGCATCGCGGTCATGGGCCGCATGGTGCAGCAGTGCGGCTGTATCGAGCGTGACGTGCGCAAAACCCGAACGGGCATCGGCATGATTTTCCAGCAGTTTAATCTGGTCAATCGCTTGCAGGTGCTCACCAACGTCATGCTGGGCGCGTTGGGCCGGATACCGCTGTGGCGTAGCGCCCTGCACCTTTTTCCGAAGGACATCCGACACCTGGCCCTTGAATCCCTTGCCCGAGTCGGCATCGTAGAAAAGGCTTTCCAGCGGGCGTCAACCCTTTCAGGCGGCCAACAGCAACGGGCGGCCATTGCCCGCGCGCTGGTACAGAAAGCAAAAGTCCTGCTGGCCGACGAACCCATTGCCTCCCTCGATCCCGAAAGCTCGCGCCGGGTCATGGAAATTTTGGCCGAAATCAACAAGAAGGAAGGCATGACCGTGCTGGTCTCCCTGCACCAGGTGGACTACGCCATCCGCTACTGCCCGCGCACCATCGCCCTGAAGCAGGGCCGTATCGTGTACGACGGGCCTTCCGGCGCGCTGACCCCGGCCCTTCTTCGTGAGCTATACGGCGCTGCCTGCGAGGAAATGTTCTCAGAGACTATCGGCAAATCCGATAAAGCCCATACCCATCTGGCCGAACTCACGCGCACTTTGAATCCCATTGCTGCCTGAATGCGGCCCATTGTCATCATTCATTTTTCACCAGGAGTTATTCGTGGGTAAATTCTGCCGTTCCATCATTACCGGAGTTCTCGCTTCTTCCATCATGCTGTTATCCAGCATGCCCCATGCTGAAGCGCAGGAACTGAATTTTGGCATCATCAGTACGGAAACCTCGCAAAACCTCAAAGACATATGGAAACCCTTGCTGGAGGACATGGAAAAAGAAACCGGCTTGAAGGTCAACGCTTTTTTCGCATCGGACTATGCGGGCATCGTGACCGGCATGCAGTACAACAAGGTACAGCTCGCCTGGTACGGCGGCAAGTCTGCCAAGGAGGCGGTGGATCGCGCTGACGGCGAAGTGTTTGCGCAGGTCGTGCATGCCAATGGAGCCGGTGGGTACTATTCGCACCTGCTCGCTCATAAGGATTCGCCGTTGAACAACGAAAAGGATTTGCTGGCACAGGCGAAAAACCTCACCTTCGGCAACGGCGACCCCAATTCCACTTCCGGTTTCCTGGTTCCCGGATACTATGTTTTTGCCATAAACAACGTTGACCCCAAGGTTATTTTCAAACGCACCTTGAACTCTAACCACGAAGCCAACGCTCTTTCCGTAGCCAACAAGCAGATCGATGTCGGCACCTGCAATAGCGAAGTCCTGGAGCGCCTTGAAAAGACGCAGCCGGATAAACGCGCGCTACTCAAGGTCATCTGGACATCTCCCCTGATTCCCAGCGACCCGCTGGTGTGGCGCAAAGACCTGCCCGCAGCGACCAAGGAGAAAGTGAAGAAGTTCATCCTGAGCTACGGTCAAGAGGGCAGGCCGAACGTCGAACGCGAAAAGGCGGTGCTCAAGGCGCTGCAATATTCGAGCTTCCGCGCCTCCAGCAACGACCAACTCCTCCCGATCCGGCAGTTGGAACTGTTCAGGGAGAAAGGCAGTATCGAGAGCAACCCCAATATCAGCGCCGCTGACAAGCAAATGAAAATAAAAGACATAGACGCCAATCTGGCCGCTCTGAACGCCCGCATGGAAGAACTCGGACATGCAAAAAAATAATACCGCACATGCCATAGCCCCCAAAGGCGTTGCAGTGTGAAAGGGAAATGAATGGCTTCCATTTCCGAAATACATCCTGCGTCTGAGGCGGCGTCAACGCCTCAGCATCAGGTTTCCGGGAAGAAACACTCGCGTTCCCTGCTCTCTCTGATCGGATGGGGATTGTTCCTCACGGCGCTCGCCTGGTCATGGCAGGGGGCGGAAATGCGTCCACTGGCGCTCGTGACGGATGCCGGAAACATGGTGAGTTTCGGGAAAGATTTTTTCCCGCCGGATTTCACCGACTGGCGTACCTACCTGGAGGAGACGATCGTAACGGTGCAAATTGCCCTGTGGGGAACGTTTCTCGCTGTGCTGTTTGCCGTGCCGCTCGGTATCCTGAGTTCCGAAAACATCGTGCCGTGGTGGGTCTATCAGCCGGTACGCCGCGCGATGGACGCCGCCCGCGCCATCAATGAAATGGTTTTTGCCATGCTGTTCGTGGTGGCGGTCGGCCTGGGGCCGTTTGCCGGGGTGCTTGCCCTTTTCGTTCATACCACGGGCGTATTGGCCAAGCTTTTTTCCGAAGCGGTCGAGGCCATCGACCCTCAGCCCGTCGAAGGCATCCGCGCCACCGGGGCGCACGGTGTGGAAGAAGTGATCTTCGGCGTCATTCCCCAGGTGTTGCCGCTCTGGATTTCCTACTCGCTCTATCGGCTTGAATCGAATATCCGCTCCGCCACCGTGGTCGGCATGGTGGGGGCGGGCGGTATCGGCGTGCTGTTATGGGAACTCATCCGGGGGTTTTATTTCAGCCGCACCTGCGCCGTCATGCTGATCATCATCGCCGTTGTCGTGACGTTCGATCTGCTGTCCCAGTACATTCGCAAACGTTTTGTATGAACACACGGAATACTTATCTCATGAACACCCTCTATCTGACGAACGGACGTGTCATCACGCCGCAAGGCGAGGACGACAGGCTGCTTTTTTGCGACGGACTCATCGCCGACGACTTGTGTGCAGCGGATTGCGAGTACGACCTCGAAGGCGACTTTCTCATCCCAGGGCTGATCGAACTGCACACCGACAACCTGGAAAAGCATTTCGTTCCGCGCGCTGGGGTGAGCTGGCCGGCGGGGCTTTCTTCCATCGCAGCGCATGATGTGCATATGATCGTCTCTGGCGTCACCACGGTGTTCGATGCCATTACCGTTGGAGAACCTGCCAACAGAAGGCATCGGAATGAGCTTTTCACCGCCAGCCTCGACGCCATCGAGGCGGCAACCGAACGTCGCCTGCTGCGGGCGGAGCACTTTCTGCATTTGCGCTGCGAGCTTGCCGGCGACGGTGTCGCAGAGCAGATTGCTCCGTACATGGAATGCGAAAGGCTACGCCTGCTTTCCATCATGGATCACACGCCCGGACAACGCCAGTGGCGGGATCTGGATAAATACAAGACCTATCACGGCCTGCATGGAACCCCGGAAGAGGAATTCGCGGAACGCCTGGGTATGCTGCAAACCATGCAGACGAAAAATGCGTCCAAAAATCTGGAAGCCATCGTCAACCTCTGTCGCACGCGCTCTTTGCCGCTCGCCAGCCACGACGACACGACCGAGGATCATGTGCGGGAAAACGTCGATCATGGTGTGAGCATCTCGGAGTTCCCCACGACCCTGGAGGCCGCGCGGGAAGCCCGGCGTCACGATCTGTCCATCATCATGGGCGCGCCCAACATCGTGCGCGGGGGATCTCATTCGGGCAACGTGTCGGCGACGGAACTGGCGAAACAAGGGCTGCTGGATATCCTTTCTTCCGACTATATGCCTGCAAGCCTGCTGCATGCCGCCTTCCTGCTTCCGGGACTGACGGGCATATCCCTGAAAAAAGCCCTGGAAACCGTGACGATCAATCCGGCGAAAGCGGTAGGGCTCGATGATCGCGGCGAACTTGCGCCGGGCAAACGGGCGGATGCCGTAAGGGTGAAGCTGGTGGGGGATGTTCCCGTCGTGCGGGCTGTCTGGCGATCCGGTCAGCGGGTGCTGTAACCGGAAGAGGCAGCAAAAACCATGAATGCGCGTTACGCGATTTACTTTATTCCCGAACCCGGAACGGCGCTCGCACGCCTGGGGTCGGCCTTGCTCGGCCGGGACACCGAAACGGGCCATGCCGTCGCTCAACCTTCTTTTCCGGGCTTTTCGCAGGAGAGATTGCATGCGCTTACGGCCAACGCGCGGCGCTATGGACTGCACGCCACCCTGAAAGCGCCCTTTTTTCTGAATCAGGGCATGACGGAGCGCAACCTGCTGCTTTTCGCGGCCCGCTTTGCCGGGTGCAGGCAGGCCATTATCCTGCCAAGGCTGGAGCTTGCGCGTATCGGTTCTTTTTTCGCTCTCGTTCCATCCGGGAAAAGCCCGAAGGAACAGGAAGCCATACGAGACATCAACGCCCTCGCGGCAGATGCCGTCTCCTTCTTCGATCCGTTCCGGGCGGCTCCATCAGAGCAAGAAATTGCGCGCCGGAATCCGCAAAAACTCAGTACGCGCCAAAGAGAGTTGCTGGTTGTGTGGGGCTACCCTTACGTCTTTGAAGAATACCGTTTTCACATTACGCTTACCGGAAAGCTGAATGAGAACGTGGAAAGCGATGAAATGGGAAAGAGGCTCTCCTCTTACCTTGCTGCGGCATGCAATGAGCCTGTTGCGATTTCAGGCATATGCATTTGCAAGCAGATGACTCATGTCGATCTTTTAATGTCCGATTTGCATTCTGGAAACACTGCCGCCGATTTTATGCCCTTGAAAAAGTTTTGTTTCCATCATGGCAAAACGCGACGGACAACCGGCTTCAAGAGCTGGCAGCACGCATGCTCGTGATTGCCTGCAAGTGGAAAGAGTGCGCGGCGAGGCCGGGTGCGGGCATTCCGGGATAAAAAAAGAGGGCCTGGCGGCCCTCTTTGTCAGCATTACTGCTACCTGACGACTCACGTTCTGAAATTCCGCAAGGCAACCCTGACTTCAGTGGCCAACTGGCCGAGGTACTTGGCGTTTTCGGCCACGCCCTCGGCAGCGGCGTTATTCTGCTCGGTCATCTGTGCGATGCTCTCCACATGGCGCGCCAGATCGTGACTGGCATGGCTCTGTTCCTTCAGCGCATCCGAGATTTCGGTAACGGCTCCCGATACCTTGGCAGCACTCTCATGGATGGATTGCATCCGTCCGCCGGCTTCCTGTGCCAGATCCTGCCCGCTTTCCACCTGGCTCACCACCCCTCCCATCTCCTTGACCGCTTCGTCGGCCGAAACCTGCATCTTGCCCACCATGCCGCTGATGTCCAGCGTCGATTGGGCCGTGCGCTCGGCGAGCTTGCGCACTTCGTCCGCCACGACCGCGAACCCCCGGCCCTGTTCGCCCGCCCTGGCCGCCTCGATGGCCGCGTTGAGCGCAAGCAGGTTGGTCTGATCGGCCACCTCCTTGATGACATTGACCACGCTCGTGATCTGGTGCGATTCCTCGCCAAGAGTCTTGATGACACTGGAGGCGCCGGAGACGATTTGCGCAATCGTGCCCATTTCGTTCCGCGTCTTGCTGATGATCTGGTTGCCCTGCTCGGACATCGTGCCCGCTACGGTTGCCATCGACTGCGCGTCCAGGGCGCTGCTGGAAACGGTGTTGATGGAAACGCTCATCTGCTCGATGGCGGCCGCCATCGCCGAGGAAGAACTGCTCTGGTTCGCCGAACTTTGCGCGACCTCCTGGGCGGATGTGGCCACGGACTCTACGGTCTTGCCGACTTCGTCGACCTGCGCCTGGATGGTTTTGAAAACGCTCTGGAGCTTGCCCATCATGAGATCGAAAGACTGGCTCAACTCACCGATTTCGTCCCTGGAGTCGATCCCCAGGCGCAGGGTGAGGTCGAGGTTCTT
>JGI24702J35022_10000349_pt1 | contig 27312 bp, 20 predicted proteins | sample TergutTh196P4_FD_35022 | JGI IMG/M metagenome (IMG submission 35022)
ACCTTATCGCTGGCTTATATACCCTACGTGATATGGTGTGCCCTCGTTGGTCGTGCGGTAGCGGGCTGGGCTTCGATTATCATTACGATCATGTTTTTCGGTGGGATGCAAATGCTTTTGCTGGGTATTATCGGTATATATGTCGGGAAAATTTTCCTGCAATCCAAGCAACGACCGGCATACATAATCCGGGAAACGAACTTGAACAAATGATCTTTGTCATCTTTTCCATAATCGTATAATAAAGGTACCTTAGTGTTTATAAATAAAATAAATGTGGCTTTTTACGAAGTAAAAAAAACTATTCGTATCTTTGCGAAAAATTTTGGACATGAATACAGTAAAGAAAATCCCTTACGGACAAACGAATTTCGAGACAATTCGGAAAGAAAACGTATCGGATTGAAGAAATGATGTAAGATGGAAAATAGAAGATTAAAATTACCCACGGGCATCGCCACCTTTGAAAAGATACGAACTAATGGTATGTTTAGGTTGATGGGAATATGTTTGCAGATGCTGTTTGTGACATCCTGCAGACAGAGTCATGATATTTCTTCAAAAGAGTATTACGAGGGGGCTCCGGACATTGGACATGTTGTTGATATGTCAGATGAAAATATAGCGGGTGTCAACCTTATTCCTGTAAAAATAGACAGCATGGAAACATCTTATGTTGGATATTTCTGGCTCAATAGAGATACCCTCTACTTTTCGGATTTATCTTATTATTACATTTACAGTATTCGACCGGATGGAAGTATAATAAAAAGGCACGTCGGAAGAGGGCAAGGTCCGAATGAAGTGTCCACTTTTGAATATTCTGTTCCGATAATTAACGGTTATTATCTTTTTACCGGTTATGAAGCATACCTTTTCGATAATCAATGGAATAAAATATCTCAAAACCCCATATATTGGGGTGGGAAAAAGGGTGAAGGTTTTAGCGGGATAAATAAACTGAATCCCGCAGAACCGATTTTTTACGAACACTATATTTTTTTAAGAGAGAATATACAACTTTGGGATTCTATTCATATTGCTATGCAAGTTGAATCTGCACTTCCAAATTTTTTCTGGTTGGATAATACCGGACATTATTTCGATTATTCACGTATAATTGCATTGGTTAACATCTATACCGGCGAAGTGGACAGAGTTCTTGGACGAAGGTCGCCCTTTTTCTTGAAAAAACCAAATTTACCTACAATGGACTTCATCGGATTTACGCAGGTAGCAGATACTGTTTTTGTGTCTTTTTTCCCTGATTCTGTTATTTATATGATTGATAAACATAACGACCGTGCTATTGGGAAATTTGGACAACAGGGACGCAATATGAATACTGAATACATTAGTATTAATTCAATAGAAGAATCATGGGAAAGAGAAAAAGAAGATTGGGAAAAATTAGGTTATTATACCTATCTTAAATATGATGAAAAGCGTCAATTGTTGTTTCGTGGATACCAACAAGGCGAACACTCACAATTTGACGGACTGCAAATATACAAAAACCATGCGCTAATAGGTGATGTAGATGTCCCAAAGGGGTTTTACATCATAGGCTATTTAAACGATCAACTGATAGGCTCCATTGAAGATAAGGAAATTAAGGAACTTGATTTGTATTTTTACCACGTAATTTTTAATAAAAAAACGCATTGAAAAAAACTGAAAACTGTCAACTGAAGGCGCCTTAGTGTTTTTTTAAAAAAATAAATGTGTCTTTTCACGAAGTGAAAAAAACTATTCGTATCTTTGCGAAAAATTTACCTATAGGCGTTGAAGATGGAAAGTAGAAGATTAAAATTACCCACGGGCATCCCGACGTTTGAAGAGATACGAACTGATGGGTATGTGTATGTTGACAAGACGAAATATCTTATCAATTTGATTGATACCGGAAAGATTTACTTTCTTGCCCGTCCCCGTCGTTTTGGCAAGTCGATCACCGTTTCTACATTTGAGGCATTATTTTCGGGCAGGAAAGAACTTTTTATGGGGCTGTATGCAGAGGAGTTTTTAAACAGACCGGAGTTTAAGCCAAGTCCTGTAATTAGTTTGGATATGAGCAAGGTTGTGACAAACGCCGGTATTGATGGCATTAGAGAATCTATGGCAAGACAAATCAGGAATATTGCAAATCAACTGGATGTTTCTCTTCCCGACAGCAAATTGCCCGGTATTCTTTTTAATAATTTAATCATCAATACATTCGCGAAAAACAATCAAAAAGTCGTTGTGCTGATAGATGAATACGATGCTCCTTATACGGAGTTTATTAACGACACAGATATGGCAAATGAAGTTCGCGGCGAGTTGCAAAACTGTTACAAACAGATGAAGGCAAACGACCGTTACATCCGTTTCATTTTCCTTACCGGAATTTCCAAGTTCGCGCGGTTCGGCGTTTTCTCAATGCTCAATACCACTACCGACATATCTATGATGCCCGAATATGCCGAAATGTGTGGCTATACGGAAGATGAGATTATTCGGTATTTCCCTGATTATCTTGATGAAACAGCAAAAAGCATGGATATTTCAACGGAAGAGTTGATTGAAAAAATGCGTTATTATTATGATGGTTTTTGTTTTGATAGAAACTGTCAGACACGGCTTTACAATCCTTTTTCAACTTTGGCATTTTTTGGCGAAAAAGATTTTGCCGATTATTGGATAGAAACCGGTCGGCCAAAAGTGATAGCCGACTTCATGAAAAATCATCATTTGACAGTAGGACAGTTTCGCAATTTTTCTATTCCTGCAAGTTTTGCCCGTAGTCCGGGCGATGTAGACACAACACCGCCTGAAGGATTTCTGTATCAGTGCGGGTATCTGACTTTACACGATAGAAACGAGGATGGTTTTTTATTGGATTACCCCAACACTGAGGTGCTTAATTCGATGTCGGCTTTGGTAGTAGAAAATATTTTACGCGACCGTGACGAAAGTTTCAGTCTGTGTCGGAAAGAACTTTTAACCGGATTGCGGGAAGTCAATTACAAGCAAGTAGTCAGTGCGTTTAATCGCCTTTTGGCCGTTGTGCCCTATGAAGATTATGCCAAAACGGCCCAAGAGATGATTTCTTATGTCGATTATGACAGTGACGATGCCGAAAAAGAAAGGAAGTCAAAAGAATGGATTTACCGTACCAAGATTCTTTGTTTTTTGCATGGCTGCGGCGTGAGGGTCTTTGCCGAAATGCACAGTAATGTAGGCCGTTCCGACATGGTGATAGTTTACAGCGGCAAAACATGGGTCATAGAATTTAAAGTAGCCTACAAAGACAAAGGGCACGACCCAGCCAAAAGAGCGGAAGAAGCGCTCAAACAAATAGAAAAAATGAATTATGCAGCGCCATATCCCGATGCAATTTGCGTAGGAATGGCTATAAATGACGAAAAACGGCAGATAACTGCGTTTCAAGTCGGTTGTAGATAGTTGATAGTAGGTAGCAGTTTGTGAGTTTTCGTTTTTTTTAAAAAAAAGATATGACCTTTTAGTGAGGCCATAATGACATGACATAATGGCACAATCATTTTCGGAAAAAATTCGCAAAAAATTAGGGAGAAATATTTGCATAGAATAAAATGAATATTTATCTTTGCCAACGGAATTACGAATCAAATAGTAGGAATTGAAATGATTGCATTAGTTAAAACGATGAATATTACCTCTTTAGGTGCAAAAATAATACTTGCGCTAAAGGGCTCTTTTGATAATGAAAAGATCATTAAAAGTAACTACATTCTATTCCTCATTTTATGCTTATTTTTTTCCTGTACAAATGTTGAAAAAAAATCGAATAATAATATGAATTCATCCCTCCTTAATTGCCTTAATTGCTCAAAAGACTCAAAACCAAAATTCGATCCACCTTTCGATTATTTAAAAATAATAAAATTAGAAACGACACCTGATTGTTTAATTGATGGATTGGCGAAGTTAGAAATTTTAGATTCACTCATCTTTTATTTTGACAGTAGAGATGAATTATATATTTTTAATATAGAAGGAAAATTTATTACAAAAGTTGGACAAAAAGGACAGGGACCCCAAGATTACGCAAGAATAAACACTTTCTTTATTCATCATAATAATGTTGTATTAGTAGATGCAGTTAAAGGTTCATTACTGTATTATGATTTTAGGGGTAAATTCATTTCATCAATGTCAATTCCACGAGAATACCTTAGAAATATCATTAGTGCACAATTATTCGATGAAGAAAAATTGTTAATCTGTTATATGATAAGCTGGAGAGCAGATGAAAACACTTCTTATTCAGTTTTAAATTTGAGTACTAAAACAATAGAATGGCTTGATTTTACATATAACCCCATAAAGTTAGATAATTATTATCATTATTTTTCTTTTAACCAAATGGTTAAAGTTCAAGATGAAATTCATTTTATCATGCCGCTTTGCGACACTATTTTTTCATATTCGGAATCATCAATTTATCCAAAATATATAACTAAAACTCATGATAAGATAGCAAAAAAAGAACAGATTGAATATAATACACATACACTTCATCTTGAATTATTAAAACTAGAAGAACAAGGTTATTTCGTGGGGTTTAAAGCTATTTTTGAAACAGAAAATATAATAATTTTAGAATATGGCACTATTCTTGGTTTTTATATGTTTGATAAAAACACAAAACAAGGATATTTTCATCATTATGCATTTGATGAAGTGCTCAAAGAAGTCCCTTTTTTTATAATAAGAAGATCTCTTTCGAATGACCAATTTGTTGCTGTTGAGCCCATGGAACGATTAATTTCATTAATGGATTTTATAGATGGGGACGATAAATACTTAATGCAATTAAAGAAAATAATTGAAAATAGTGAGGAGGATGATAATCCTATCTTGTTTATTTACGGATTTAATAAATAAAAAAATGGGGAAATAATTTCCGGACAATGGACATAGTAGAAGAAATGCCTGCAGCGTGCGTCGAGGGCATCTGCAGGCATTCTTACTGTTACGGTCTTCACGAAGACAAACTAACTAATTATGAAAAGTGAAGCCTATTGACAGACTCAATGTGTTCATATTATTACAATAATCGCCAATATCAATGGTGGGTTCGCTGGGTCCGACAAGTTTTTCAATATCCATAACTTTAATAAAATTAGGGTATCCAATGTTGTAAGATGCTTTTATCCTGGTAGACACTTTATGTGAAAACCTTAGATTATAACCGGCTGCTAACTCGCCCGATAAAGCTTTCGCATGCATTTCAATACGCGGACGGACGAACTCTAACTGAATAGGAGCGTTTTTTTGAATCATCCATCCGATACCGCCTGAAAAACTGAGGAAAAAGTGATTGGTTTTATTTACATTTCTGTATCTGAAAGTATTCATCTTATTATTTTCCCAGAACCTGAAAACCATCATTGGGCCACAATATTGATAGAAAATATCACCTCCCAGCAACGAGCGATAATTATATTTCAGTCCGTATCCGATGCGTTTTGAAACAAAATAGGTTACATCAGCTCCCAAAACAAAACCCGTTCGCGCTCCGAAATTATTTTTTTCAGTCAAATCGTCAAATATTTGAAACAACCCTACATGATGTGTTATTCCTCCATCAATACCTACATCCACAACAGGATACCAAGGGCGAAACCTATTGTCTTTTAAGTTTCTGAAAACATTTTTTTCCATGTAAATAACATCGTCTTGATGAATTAATCCGGTCATTTCTTCACCGTCAGACATAAACCTGATCGGATAATGATTATCAGTTAACTTCCCGATTTTGCAATTCAAAGTATCAAAATCTGAAGTAATGATTAAGTGTTGCGACATTACCGATGAAGAACACATTGCAATAATAAATAAAATGATAAGTAGTTGTTTCATACGTAAAAATAATAACGGAATAATTGAATAACGGATTTTTTTCCAGGGGGGTTAGGAACCGTGTTTCATGACATCATCCTCGGCTTCCGAAACGAGATGTTCGCCAACCTTTTTATTGAATGTAATCCGGAAAGAATAGGCAAAATCGCAAGGTTTTGTTTTCGGGAACGACAACTTTAACCCCTCATTGGTTTGTTGCCATTCAATTTTTTCATTCGAGCCTAACAACTGTACATTCTGAATCTTAGCATCAGCGATAGCATCACTATCGAGCGATTTCACAAACACACCGGCCTCTTCATCCCAGTTCAATACAATCACAAAGAGGTCATTGCCTTTCGTGGTGAAACGCATATCTCGTACGGTATATGCTGTTGCCGTATTGTCGGTAAAGGAACCTTTTGTAGATTCGGATTCACCTTCGCCGAGTTTCTTCCAGCAACGGGTGCCGTAGATAGCCTCGCCATTTACTTTCAGCCATTTGCCGATGTCTAAGAGCACAGCCTGCTGTTCTTCGGTAATCGTACCGTCGGCACGCGGGCCGATGTTCAGCAGCAGGTTGCCGTTCTTGCTCACAATATCAATCAGGTCGTGTACGATTTGTTCGGCTGTTTTATTTTCTTCGCCGTCGATATAGCTCCACGATCTTTTACCGACAGAAGTATCTGTTTGCCACGGATAAACCATCATCTTCCCTGACTTGCCGCGTTCCACATCCCAAACCTGTATGTTAGTAGGATAGCCTTGTTTGGTATTTACCGCCACCTGTTTGCCCCAATCCAATGCATTATTGTAATAATATGCCAGGAACTTGTTGAAATAAGGCATCAATACGGGGTCATTCACAGTCCAGTCAAACCAGAACAGTTCCGGTTGATATTTGTTAATCAATTCGTAGGTATGTCTCAGCCATTCACGCGCCACGCTTTCGTTATAGGTTTGGTCGGACAGTCTTCGTCCATACAAGGTAATCGTCGTATCCTGAACATCCGACGGAAACTTCATGCCTCCGTTGTAAAACCAGGTGTTTTCGGCCCTGTGAGAAGACAGGCCAAAAACCATCCCTTCGCGTTCTACGGCTTGTTTCAATAACCCTACAATGTCTTTTTTCGGTCCCATCTTTACACTGTTCCATTTGTTAAAGTCGCAGTCGTACATCGAAAAGCCGTCGTGATGCTCCGCAACGGGAACAACATATTTGGCTCCTGCTTCTTTAAATAGTTTGGCCCATTCATCGGCATCGAACTTCTCAGCCTTGAACAGGGGAATGAAATCTTTATAACCGAATTGGGTATGTTCGCCATACGTTGCAATATGATGTCTGTATTCACGCGAATCGGCGCGGTACATGTTGCGCGGATACCACTCATTGCCGAATGCAGGAACAGCATATACGCCCCAATGGATGAAAATGCCGAACTTGCCATCGCAGAACCATTCGGGAAATTGATAGTGTTGGGCGATGTTATCCCAATCAGGCTGAAATACTTCGGTTCCTTTCGGCGACGCCACAGAATCAATATTGATGTGCTGTTTTTTGTCATTTTGGCAGGAGACTATCACACATGCCATTAGTAAAAAATATAAAAATGTTTTCATAGTTTATGTAATTAAATTTATATATGAATCAGTTCTTAAAAGTCAGCGCTGCATCCGTTGATATTTTCAACGGATGCAGAACTAACATTTTTTGTTTAGTCTTCAGAGAGCAACTCAAAAAAGGCTATAGCCGGTCATCTCCTACAATTTCAATTTCCATCATATTGAAATAATCGCTGACCGGTTCTTCCCATGTTGACAACACCCTGATTCTTATCCATCTTACGGACGGCAAGTTAGGAGGAAAAGTAAATTCTTCGCCTGCTGCCGCCCATGCGTAATCTGCGTCGGTTTGCTCACCGAAAGGCAGTCCCGATGGCTTGACTGATTCAAATGTCGCCAATAAGTTCCATTTATCCCAGTCGCCGGTTTGGTCATATTCGGCAGAACCCCATATTTCAAATTTCTTGACCTGACCACGCCTGAATTCGAAGCCTTGCCTTTGCCAATATTTGAAACGTAACATGTTGATCTCTATACCCATATCAAAGGTAATCGATTTCGGGAATGGTATTCCGGTATTTTCTGCTGTATGAAAGCCTGTTCCGGTATTATTGTCCCACAGATTTTCCATTACCCAACCATAATCAGGGTCTTCGTCGTTAGGCAATTTGGCATTTCTAAACAGACTCTTATCGGGTTTAAATTCATAGGCCGGGAAAAAGCCTGTCGTTTCGGCAGATTCAAATGCATCTATTGCATTGGATTGGGGCAGGTAAAAAGTTGTAAACGAATATTCGCCGCCGGATTTGAAATCGGGAATCAAAGTTTCGTATTCCGAAGCCGGAATGATAATTTCTCCCGTACCGTCGTTATTCGTGGTATAACGGAATAATGATTCCTTAACTCCTTCCATTGGAGCCCGCCAAAAGATTTTTGCCATACCCGATTCAAAACCTATGCTTTCGATTCTTCGGTTCAGCAAAGTCGATTGGAAGATATCGCCATACGTTATGACAGTAAATTCATACGGAAGTGATTTATTATTGAATCTGTCATAACTGACAATATTGAAAAGATACTCGCCTTCGGTAACGTCATCAAGCGTAATACTGAATACCCCGATTTGGTTCCCTATTGACAACTCTTTCGATTTCTCATTATTCTCCCAGGAAATATTCACTTTATCAATTCTTTGTGCTAAAATTCTAATATCCAATTGCACCCTGTTATTACCCGGTGCAACCGAAACAGAATCAACCCTGGCAGCATAAACAACTTCACCTTGAAGATACTTCTCATGCAGGTCATTCATTTTCGAACATGAACCACTTGCGAATACTAAAAATAATAGTAGGCCTGTTGCAAATAAATTTTTCATAAGATACTTGATTAAATTTTAAAAACTAATATCTATTATCTCCAAACACTGCTATTTCAGAAACATGGAAGAAATTGCCGCCTGACCATGTTTCAATAATATTAAAGCGAATATAACGCACGGGAGGGTTTTCAGGCGAATTGATAAATTCTTCACCATCGCCCGCCCAGGCTTGGTCTTCGCCGGTAGTCTGACCTAATGGAAGTCCCGATGGTTTTATCGATTCACAGTCCATCAGTTTTATCCAGTTCGCCCAATTTCCTGTTGCATCATATACAGGCGACCCCCAAACCTCAAAACGCCTTATATTGCCATGCTGGTATATCCATTCTCCCTGTCTTTGCCATTCTTTGATACGGCTAATTTTTGCTGTTACACCCAAATCAATTGTGATCGACTGGGGCCAGTTTGCAGAATTATTATCCGTATGAAAACCGTCTCCGTCTGAGATAACGCCATTCCACAGATTTTGCAGCACCCAGCCCCAGGCAGTAGGTTCGTCATTGGGCAGGTAAACGGCCTGAAACAATCGTCTGTCTAATTCTGTTTCATAAAAGGGAACAAGGGTTTCATACTTGACATCCGATTTGTTTTCCCACCGGTCTTGGGCAAAAACACCAAAATTATATTCCAGCGTATCCATGCCTCTCGTCGATTGTTCCCCTTCGACTAAACTGCTATAATAGGTATCAATAGGCACATATTCGCCATTATGGTCTTCACGCAGAACGACAATAGAAATCTTGTGCCGCGTAGGATTATCCCAATAAGCATGAACGCCTCCGAAATCGGAAACAAGCCGCAGTGAATTTCCAATGGTAATAACCGGTGGTTCCAACGGATTAACAGTCACAAAAGTGGGAGTTGATTCGTTCTTGCTCCTGTCTATCGAAACTACTTTTACTTCGCGGGGCGATGCACTTCCGAAGCCGACTATGTTCAATGTGTCGGTGTATAAAGACGATGTTACCGAATAATCATAATCTTCTCTTATCGTATAGTAGGCTTTCGCACATAATAAATCTTCATCAGCCGGAAGTTTGTAGGTTAGGATAGCGCCACCCGGGATATTTTCAACTTTTATATCTGTGATCTGCCCCGGAGGCGTATTATCCATGGGTTGTTGTCCGATAGTCTCTTCTTTACAACCGGATATGATTACGCTGATGATAAATAATAAAAAAACTATATTTTTCATAAAATAACTAGTTAAAAAATTTATAATTAATGATTTGTATTACCATCCATAGTTTTGAACCAGGTTATTGTTGATAGATACTTCCGATTCGGAAAAAGGCCAGAAATAATCTCGGACAGTAAAAGCTACGGGTCTTTGTGCTACCGGTGTAACAACATAAAAATCTTCTTCATTTTCGCCGGTCATGGCATTCCATCCGGCGGGCTGTTCATTCAACTCCTGAATTTGTTTCCACCTTCTGATATCCCAAAATCGCTGTCCTTCAAAAGCCAGTTCGATGGTACGTTCGTTTCTGATAATTTCCCGCAATCCATCTTGTGTACTTGGCTTGTCGGGATAAATCGAGTAATTGGTCCATGATTCCTTAACCCCTGCAAGGTCGGCTCTGCTTCTGACCTGGTCGATATAAGAAATAGCTTCGTCGGTGGGTCCGTAATATTCATTTAAAGCTTCGGCATATAACAGGTATAAATCGGCTAATCGGAGAATCGGGAACGGGTAGAACTCGACACTATTCGTGGTTCTGTTAAGCGCATTTTTGAAACTGTGCATCTTTTTACAGGAAAAGCCTGTTATTGAATAACATTCTGATGCTGATGACATTCCCGAAAATGCTTTCGTGAAAAATTCCGTCCACCGTACATCCGTAGGAAAATCATAATATCCGTTGCCATAATAGATACCCATGTCAAAACCTATGCTGGCATAAAATCTCATTTCTCTGTTGTAATGCAGGTAAACTGTTCTTTGGTTTTCTCTCACAAGATAAATCTCATTGCCGGACGATGGTTCGGGTCGTACTTTATATCTGTTATCGTACCACCCGTTATTGTACCAGTCTACATCTTCCCTGATGGGTACGCCATTTGAAGAATAATATTTTTCTACCATTTTCATCGTAGGCCCCCATTCCGACCGGATTGATGTATGTTCAGCAGCTAACTGCATGATTTTAGCCTGGCAATAGCGGGAAAGAGAGGAACAATCGTAATTGGTGCCTCCCCATATCAATTCCGAGTTCCAGCGATCAGTAACTGCCTGTCTGTATGTACACTGTTTTTGGAAAACTTCGGGTGATGTCAGGGTTATTATATCAACAAGCCTGTAGATTGATTTTCCATTGGCATGACACTCATCAATCGCTTCTTTACAGGCATCTGCCGCTCTTTTCCATTTTTCGGCATCATATTGTTGCGGGAAGAGTTGTACGCCCCGCTTGTCAACCAACCCTACATAATCCCTGTTTCCGTTAAACAGCGGACTTGCAGCATACACCAGCACCTTTGCCTTCAAACATTTTGCAATCACCTTATCAATTCTTCCCGCTTCGGTACCCTGGATTACTTCACGAACAAGCGGAAGTTGCGTATAAGCTTCATCCAGCAAATCAACGATGTAATCTACTACCTCGTCTACCGGTTCTCTGTATAACTTAACCGTTTCCGTTTCGGCCGAGACAAGTAGGTTTTCATTCACAATCGGAATAGGTCCATACATTCTGAAAAGGTAAAAATGATAATAAGCCTTCAGAAATTTGACCTCTCCCGTCCATCTGGTTTTTTCATATTGAGGAATATCAGGCACATTATTAATATTTTCGAGAAAAATATTACAATCCCTGATGCCTTGCCAAATAGACCAATGGTTATTTCTGGGACTAGTTGCATTTTGCTGTCCGTTAGCGATAGAGCGCGTGCTCCAATTAATAAACATGTGTAACCATGTTTCATCGCCTCCACTCATTGCCACATCGTTTCCCACATCTCCATGTTGCGGCAGATAACTATAGCAGGTATATAAATATTTAAGTGTCATTGCCCTGTTACGGAAAGCATAATCAATTGTCGCAATGTTATCGGGTACGACATCTAAATAATCGCATGACATAAAAGTTATGCTTACTGCCCAAAATAAAATTAAAATTTTAGTTTTCATATTTTGTTCGTATTTATTGATTAAAAACCAAATTGAAGTCCTACATTAAAGACTTTTTGTATCGGATACCCTAAGCCATCTCCTCCCATCTCAGGATCCCACATTTTAAACTTACTGAAAGTAAGTAAATTTACGCCGTTAAAGTAGATTCGGAAATTGGCAAAATAGATTTTTTTGAGAATATGTTCAGGTAAGGTATAACCTATTTCTACCTGTTTCAAACGAAGAAAGGAGCCATCCCGCATAAACCAGGTGTTTCTCCAGCCAACATTGTTCTCCACACGATAATCAGAGAGTCGCGGCCACAACGCATATATGTTTCTGTTTTCCTCCGACCAGTGGTCATCGGCATATGCTTTTAACAGGGCGTTTTGTTGACTGATGAAAGGAGAAGTATTTCCGGCGTCAATCCAGAAAGATTCTCTTGCCAACCCCTGAAAAAAACACGAAACATCCAAATATTTGTATCCTGCAGAAAGTCCAAATCCATAAACAATCTCAGGGTCGGAAGGATATCCGATTGGTACCATATCCATTTCGGTTATTCTGCCATCGCCGTTGATATCCTTATACTTAATATCGCCGCCCATGATAGTCCCGAATTGGGGGGGTGAATTATCAACTTCATACTCATCAACAAAAAGTCGTTCGGCAACGAACCCCCATTCCTGCTTAAGCGAATATCCTACATGTGAGCGCCATGGATTATCACTGTAATCAGGTTCCTCATATTTAGTATACTTGCTATGTGCATACGTGAAATTAGCTTTCCCTGTCATCCAGAAATCTTTGTTGAAAAAATGATTAAAGTCAATTGAAATATCGGTTCCGGACGCCTCTGCCCGACCTACATTTGCCCGGATAGGCGCCTGTAAGCCCATAGTTCCCGGAATAGAAGCGCGGGTCATTAAAATGTTGTAACGTTGTTCGGAGAACACATCCCACTGTATCTCGATCTTGTTAAACAGACCCAGTTCCATTCCTACGTTCAGTTTGCGTGCTGTTTCCCATGTAATCAGATCATTGGCATAGCGATAAATGCTTACCCCCGACAGATAGTTACTACCATCAAAGTTCCCATAAGTGCCGAAATAGGCTCCTCGTGAACTGCTGTTCATTTCTACTTCCGACAAGTAAAAGAATCTGTCGGTTTCGTCTCCGATAGCATCATTACCGACTAATCCGTAGGTCCCTTTAAATTTTAATTTGTTAACGATGCGGTTGAGTTTATCACCCCAGAATGCTTCGTTGGAGACATACCAGCCAAGACCGGCAGAGGGGAAAAATCCAAATCTTTCTTTGATGGCAAATCGCTCGGAGCCATTGTAGCCGAAGTTGAATTCCCCAAAATAACGTGAATTGTAAGCATACGTAAAACGACCGGCCAAACCAAGATTTCGGAAAGGTAACGAGGCTTGCAGGCTGCCTGCATTGCCTACTGTCCTTTCACGCATCGTTCCTACTAAAAGCGCGCTTACATCATGCTTATCATCGAAACTGTTTTGCCAGTTAAGCGAACCTTCCGCATAGGTCGTAGCATCCAATTTCTTTTCACCTTCGCCATAACTTAAATATTCCGTTCCTGAAGTCTCATTCAAACCGTACAACATATATTCGTCTTTTGCTAAATCATACCGTGAGACAGCATAATAAAAAGGGTTATATTGGCGAAAGAGGTTATATTCGGAGTTCCGGCTTGTATTAAACATCCCCTTGAAAAACAGACCCGGAAGCACAAAGTCAAGTTTCTGATTCAATTCAAATTGAGCCGACATTTGTGTGCTGACATAATCCCTATACCCTCGTGTCATCTGTGCGTATGGATTATTAAACTGCGCTTTATCGTAGTTGCCATACAGGATGTGTTTGGTAAATTCATTGTTTTCATCGGGTTTGTAATAGGGAGGGAATAAAACCGGATTAGTTCGCATGACTAATTTGTACATGTCATCGCCACTGAGAGGCGGTCCGCTCAGGTTGTCGAAAGTACCTGATAATCGAAAAGCGACTTCTGTTGTTTTCGTAACATTGATGTTAAAATTTGTACGCAACATGTAACGTTTAAGGTTAATATTGTTGTTGAAATTATTCATTTTATCAACCTTAAAAACGCCGTTATCATTGTTAAAAGTACCGGCAATATAATAACGGGCAATCGGACCGCCGCCGCTCAAGTTGAAATTCACCCGCTGATTCATTGTATAATCCCTGAATAGCAGATCATACCAATCGTTTGCAGGGTATACATACGGATTACCACCTGCCATGGTCCGGTCAATCTTATTTTGCGAGTAAAGTGTTACGCCAAGCGGGTCTCTGGTTTTGACTGCTTCGTTATGAAGCAACATATAAGTAATCGGGTCGGCCAGTTTAACCATTCTGGTAGGCATGGATGTAGAGTTTTCAAACCTGATATTAATCAATGCCTGACCTTCGTGTCCTTCTTTGGTCGTAACCAAAATAACGCCGTTAGCGCCACGCGAACCATAAAGAGCTGTTGCCGTTGCATCTTTCATGATTGAAAAACTTTCGATATCATCGGGTTGGATACGCGCTAAATCCTCTGCCGACATTTCGTTATTATCAATCAAAATTAACGGGTCTTTCTTGTAACCGAAAGTCGTTACCCCTCTGATAAAGAAAGCGGCATTATCTCTTCCCGGTTCGCCGCTTCGCTGATATGAAATCAGTCCTGCAATTCTACCGGCAAGCGAAGTAGTCAGGTTGCTGGAAGGCACCTTTAAATCAGCGGGTCTGATGGTGGATACTGCCGCAATAACGCTTTCCTTTTTTTGTTTACCGAAAGCAACTATCGTTACTTCTTCTAATGAGGCGACATCTTCCGTCATTGCTACCGGAATGATACGTCTGTTACCTACTGTAAGTTCCTGCGTTTTGTAACCGATAAAAGTAAATTGTAACACAGTTTTTTCGTCAGGAACTGTCAGCGTAAACTCTCCTTTTTCATCGGTACTGGTTCCCTGAGTAGTACCTTTGATAGCTACATTAACGCCAGGCAACGATTCTCCAAAGTTGTCGGAAACCGCCCCTGTGACTTGAATACCCTGTTGTCCTAATACATTCCACATCGTGACAAAGCACAATGCAAACAACAAAATTGTTCGATTGATTTTTGAAAATTTTTTGCTCCGGAGTTTGTTGCCCGGACGTGATTTAACATATTCCATATTTATAGATTAAATGGTTAAAAAAAATTGTTTTTTACATAAATGAGTTAAATTAGTTTAAGGTGATAATTCCTTCTTTCTATATCAGCGGATTCTTTTTCTTCATTTCTTCATAGGCACAGGGTTTATTAGTTAGAACTTATTTTAAAATATTGAACTCATTTCGGGCGGAGACAAAAAAAACGAGGCAAAAATCGTGCCATTCAGTGATTTACCGAACAAAAAAAGTATATTATTTCTCGTTAAAATCGACATATTTCAAAAATTTGAAAAAAAATGCAGGTATCAGTTGTTCTTTTCGTTTGCAAAAGTAATATAAAGAATTTGAAAAAAAAATAATTGAGGGGAAAAAAAATACCTTACCTTCATTTCAGTAGAAAATCTATTACTGTATTACTGTAATATCGAAGAAAAATGATTATCTTTGTCGTCGTTAAATTGAAAGAAAATGATTTTAGTACTTTTGTTTTGTTGCCGGTTGGGACTTTCTTCACTCAGCGGAGAGAATCCGAAATTAGACGAAAAAATCGAACAGTTGATGCTTGATTTCTCAGTACCGGGTTTGCAATTGGCGGTCATGAAAGACGATTCCGTCCTTTATGCCCGTTCTTATGGTTATGCCGACAAGGAGACAGGTGAATTGGTGACGGATTCATCACTTTTCAGGATAGCCAGCATATCAAAACCTGTCACAGCCATTACGATTTTGAAAATGGCAGAGTCCGGAAAACTTGATTTGAACCGGACAGTTTTCGGACAAGGCGGAATATTATCAGACGATTTTGAAGGAATAGATTTTGACGAAAAAGTAAAAGGTATCACAGTAAAACATCTTTTATGGCATCGCTCCGGCTGGACTAACAAACCGGACGATCCTATGTTTTGGTCAGGCGAATTAAGCCGAAAACAATTAATCTCAAAAATATTGGAAACACGCCCGCCCGAACATGAACCAGGAACTGAAGCTGTATATTCCAACTTCGGTTATTGCGTACTTGGACGTGTGATCGAAAAGATTACAGGGATGCCATACGAACAGTATGTCAGGGATTCTATTCTGCAAATGTGCGGCATAACAGATATGTATATCGGCGGAGATCAACAGGAAGACCGTTTTCCGGCAGAAGTAACCTATTACAGCATGGAACGGACAGGTGCATATGACATGGCTGTTCGTCGTATGGATTCGCATGGCGGCTGGATAGCTTCGGCAAAAAGCCTGCTAAAATTCCTGTCTAAAATTGATCGTAATGAAGGGGTGACCGATTTTATCTCACCGGAAATGCTAACTGATTCATATTTTAACTTTTTTGAATGGGTCCATACAGGGTCTCTACCGGGTACTACCTCTATTATTTCGCGTATCAACGACCAATATGGATTTGTTGTGTTGGCCAATTCACGACCAAGGAATCAGGAAGAATTGTTTGAAAGACTACGGAATATAATCAAAGAAACATATTCATGTAATTAATTAAAATAGACATGGAAAACATTAAAAGAAAGTATCTGATAATAATTATTGCCTGTTTGACTGTGGCCACATCGTGCGCTTCAAAGCCACAGGAAGACCTGATTATTGCGCAACTCAAAAAGGAGATCGTACAAGACCTGACTGAGAATATTTTACCTTTCTGGGTAAAATATTCGCCCGACCCCTCCGGAGGTTTTTACGGAACGTTGAATTTCGACGGAACTCCCAGAGCTAATGCCATGAAAGCCGGTATTTTGAATGCTCGCATCGTATGGACATTCTCTGCGGCATACCGGATACTGCAAGATGAGCAATACCTGACATTAGCCAACCGGGCGTTACGCTATTTCCTCGATCATTTCATCGACCCGGAATATGGCGGTTCTTTCTATACGGTGACTGCCAGCGGCGAACCGTTGAATATGCAGAAAAACACATACCAAAACGCCTTTGCCCTCTATGGCCTGTCGGAACACTACCGCGCTACGGGCAACAAGGAGAGCTTGGATGCAGCTATCGCGGTATACCGGAAAATGATAGCACATGCCTATGATCCGGTGAATGGAGGTTTTATCGAATCATTCGACCGCGAATGGCAAATGATTGAGGAAAAATCTCCCAAGACCATGAACACAAACCTTCATGTACTGGAAGCCCTGACCAACCTCTATCGTGTTTGGAAAGACGATGGTCTTAAAAAACATTTGCAGGAAGAGATATATGTAATGACACACAAAGTGCTTGACCGGACAACATGGCATGAACGACTATTCCTGACAATGGATTGGCAAAATCAACAGGACATAGATTCCTATGGACATGACATCGAATTTTCATGGCTGCTTGTCGAAGCCGCCGAAGTATTGGGCGATGAGGAGATACTGCAAGAAACCAAAAACATTGCCGTCAACTTAGCTGCCGTACAGATAAAAGAAGGTATCGACAAAAACGGCGCCATGATGTATGAGAAGTCGGGCGATCACCTGAACGACAATCTGTCGTGGTGGCCGCAAAACGAAACGGTCGTAGGATGTCTGAACGCCTGGCAGATCAGCGGCGACCGGAAGTTTCTCGATGCCGCCGTGCGCACTTGGGAATGGATCAAAACCTATATGATCGACTATGAATACGGCGAATGGTATATCGGCGTGAATCCCGACGGTACGCCACAGAAAAACCGCGTGAAAGCCGACCAGTGGCGCTGCCCCTACCATAACAGCCGCATGGGTCTTGAGGTGATGGCACGTTTCCCGTAAGACTGTAAAAACAAAATATATATCAATTATGGAACAGAACTTAACAAAACTCTACGATGAGTATAAAGAAGGCAAAATTAGTCGCCGTTCTTTTATTAAAAAACTGACGTTAGCAACCGGCAGTACAGCAGCCGCCTTGGCTATTTTACCCGTGTTAGCCGACGTTGACAGTTTTTCCCTGCCGCAGGATGACAACGAACCTGTGTCTCAATTTATCCATTACCCTGCTCCAAAAATGGAGATACGGGCGTTTCTGGCACATCCGAAAAGCGGGGGGAAATTTCCCGCTGTCGTGGTTATTCACGAAAATCGGGGATTACAGCCTCATATTCAGGATGTAACAAAACGGTTAGCAAAAGAAGGTTTCCTTTCGATGGCCCCCGATGGACTGACCCCTGTCGGCGGAACGCCGGAAAATGATCAGGCTGCAGCGGCAGAAAGGATCAGAAACTTAGATAATAATGACACCGTTAATAATTTTGTAGCAGCGGTCAAATACCTTCAAACCCATCCGCTGTCAACCGGAAAAGTAGGTTGTACAGGTTTTTGCTGGGGAGGCGCCATGACTAATCAGGTAGCTGTCAATTCACCCGACCTCAATGCGGCGGCTCCCTACTACGGTCGGCAACCTGCAACCGCAGATGTAGCCAAAATAAAAGCCCCAATCATGGCCCATTATGCCGAAAACGATGCCGGAATAAATGCCGGAATAGCTGCCTTTGAAGAAGAACTTAAAAAGCAAAATAAAGAATATCAGATATTTATCTATCCCGGAACAGGCCATGCTTTCAACAATGATACCAATCCGGATAGATACAATGCCGAAGCGGCAAAGTTAGCCTGGAGCCGTACCGTTTCCTTCTTCAAAGAAAAACTGAAGTAGGGTTTAGGTTTTTTCAACGGCAGGATGCCGTTGTTACTTTTTCAGTTGCTTTTCCCAAACTGCTGATACAGAATCGACAAACGGTTTACATTGGCTGAAAAAGTATTTATAACCTTCGCACAGGTAATTTAATCCCAGCTCTCCATCAGGCGAGGTGATAAATCTGTTTTTGGGACATTCGCCATTACACATATTCCTCACGTCGCACCGGAGGCAGTATTGGGGCAATGAACTCCATTTTGCGTCTCCAAACGCCTTTTGTACAGGGTGTTTAAGGAAATATGCTAAAGGATGATCATTGATATTTCCATGCGACAGATGTTTTTCGACATAGTGATCGCAAGGATAAAAGTCACCGGTATGTTCTATTACCGGAACACCTCCGCAACGCGTTCTGAAAATACACAATGAATGTTCCTGATTGAATGCCGTCCGTAGCGCTTCTTCAAAAATTTGAACCTTAACAACCCCAATATCGTTTCTCACCCATTCACTAAAAATGGCGGATAGAAAAAGCCCAAACTCAAAAGCCGGAACGGATGCTTGTGAAACCAGACCCTCTGTATCAGCCGGAACGGATGCTTGTGAAACAGAACCTTCGCAAGTACCCCCAGCTTTCACTTTTTCAACTAACGGCAGAAAAGTGATATAATTTGTTCCAAGTTTTTTGAAAAAATCATATACGACTAACGGATATTTCACATTAATACTATTCACAACACAAAGAATCTCCGTTTTGACGCCATAAGCCCGGAGCAAACGGTAACCCTGAAGCGTTCTCTTGAAACTTCCGCTTTGATTTACGGTAAGGCGCATAGCGTCATGAAAGACATCCGGCCCGTCGATACTCACTCCTACAACAAATCCATGCTTCGCAAAAAATTCGCTCCACTCTTTCGTTATCAGTGTTCCGTTGGTCTGAATACCATTCAGAAAATTCTTCCCGTGGGGCGCCAGTCTCTTTTGAATAGATAACACTTTTTCATAGAACCCAATCCCTGCCAGCAAAGGTTCGCCTCCATGCCATGTAAACAGCACAGTATCACCCGATGAAGCCGAAAAAAGCCCTTTAATACAATGTTCCAGCGTATCATCATTCATGACTGATTGCAGGCTTGAACCATAAATATCACCCTTTTCTTTATAATAACAGTAGCTGCATCTTAGATTGCAACGCGCTCCAACAGGCTTTAGAAATACCTGAAAATCGTCTGATAGTAATGTCTCCATGTTTCCTGTTTTTAGGTGACAAAAATACATCATTTTTATTTTTTACAAAAAATAATAGTACCTTTGCCACTCAGAATAGAGATAGATAGCAAGATGATACAACAGACAGAATTCAGATTGATGGCACGCAGGCGCGGGTTTCATTTAGTGACCGAAGAGATTAAAAGGGCTTTACCGGCGCTTCCACAGGTTGGCGTTCTGCATCTTTTTATCAAACACACCTCAGCAGGTTTGACGATCAACGAAAATGCCGACCCCGATGTCAGAACCGATCTTAATGCAATTTTTGACCGGTTAACGCCTGAGCGCGAGAGCTATTACACCCATAACGATGAAGGCGACGACGACATGCCCGCCCATGCAAAGAGTTCGCTCATCGGCGTTAGTCTGACAATACCAATCACAAATGGACGCCTCAACCTCGGTATATGGCAAGGTATCTACCTCTGTGAATTTCGCAACCACGCCTCCGCACGCACCATTGTAGCGACAATTATGACGGATTGAAAAATATCAATGAAATGAATAAATATATAATACGATGAAAAGAAGAGAATTTATAACAAAGTCGCTGAAAGGTTCTGTTGCTTTGGGTACTATGCCGCTAATATTGTCCAACTCGCAATGGAAAGGAGCCAATGACCGCATCAATGTAGCAGTAATTGGCATTAGAGGAATGGGTCAGTCTCACATCAGGTCTTACCAACAGTTAAAAGATGTGGAAGTGTCGGCAATTTGTGATGTCGATGAAAATTTATTTGCCGACTGCCTCAAAACGCATTACACAGACAAGGGGCTTCGCACACCGAAGACATATAAAGATATGCGCAGGTTGTTTGAAGACAAAACCATTGATGCCGTTTCGATCGTTACGCCAAATCACTGGCACGCTTTAGCCGGAATCTGGGCTATACAGGCAGGAAAACATGCCAGTATTGAAAAACCTTCATGTCACACCATTCATGAGGGGAAGATGTTAGTTGAAACGGCTGCTAAATACGGACTTGTTGTTCAGGATGGGGCAGAGCAACGGAGCGATCCTTCCGCTCAATCAGCCTGTCGGTTTCTAAAAGAGGGCAAATTGGGTGAAGTTTATATGGCAAAAGGAATCTGTTACAAATGGCGCGACACTATTAACAAAATTCCTGACGGATACTCCGGCCAATATTCACAAAAGTATATGGAAAAGGTAGATTATGACATGTGGCAGGGGCCAGCGCCATCAAGGCCGTTCAACAGTAATCGGTTTCACTACAACTGGCACTGGAATTGGGACTACGGAAATGGCGACATGGGAAATCAGGGAGTTCATGAAATGGATATAGCCCGCTGGGGATTAGATGTGAAAATACCAACAAAAGTCAGTGCGATAGGCGGACATGTCATGTTTGATGATGACCAACAAACACCCAATGTGTTGATGGCCATGTTTGAATTCAACAACCCGGAAGGTGGTGGCGAAAAGAAGAAAATACTTCAGTTTGAAGTACGCCACTGGATGACAAACCCCGAAGAAAGCCTTGGGTCGCGAAGCAACTTTACAGATACATACATGAACAGCACATCAAATTTCGTAGGGAATATTTTTTATGGCTCCAAAGGGTTTATGTTAAAAGAACTGTCCGGATGGCAAACATACATGGGAAAAGAACGGACGCCGGGCGAATCGGACAAAGGAGGCGGCGACCATTACCAAAATTTCATTGATGCTATAAGGGCGGGTGATCAGAAAAAACTTACCGCACCCATTGAAGAAGGATTTTATTCGTGCCTTTTGATCCATCTTGGCAATATCTCTTACCGACTGGGACGCACCCTGCATATTGATACTGAAAAACTTCAAGTAATCAATGACATAGAAGCAAATAAAATGTTTACCAAGGAATATAGAGCTCCGTATATTTTACCTGAAAAAATTTAAATGGCGGGATACTTTGATAGAAGCATAACGGAACAACCCTGATTATAAAAATAAAAATCAGAGCCTCACAAATTCACTTGTAAGGCTCTGACTATCAAAGTAGCGAGAGGGGGGGATGATCCCCCGACCTCATGATTATGAATCATGCGCTCTAACCAACTGAGCTATCTCGCCTTGACCAAAATGTGTGACAAAAGTAATATAATAATTTGTATTTATAAAACTTTATAACTTTTTTCTTGTGAATGTTGCGGATTCAATAGTCCGGAAGGATGAATTGTCCTTTGAAAGTAAAATGCAGCATTAAAATTAGTTGGATACTCTTTTTTCTTTGATACGCGCTTTCTTGCCGGTAAGTTGACGCAAATAATACAATTTTGTGCGGCGAACTTTGCCTCTTTTATTAATGACAATATTTTCAATGAATGGCGAATCCATTGGGAAAATCCGTTCTACTCCCACATTTTCCGAAACTTTACGGACGGTAAAACGTTTTTTCGTGCCATGGCCTGAAATACGTATGACAACACCCCGGTATTGCTGAACACGCTCTTTGTTGCCCTCTCTGATACGATAGGATACCGTGATGGTATCTCCACTGTTGAACGCAGGAAGCGTTTTTTCTGTGGCAAACGCCTCTTCTGCAACTTTTAGTAAATCCATTGTTTTATAGCTCTTTATATGTTTAAAATCGAACAAAACGCAATATAACAGGTCTCTCTTTTCCCGCCAGCGATTACGTAAAGCGGTCGCAAAGGTAGACAAAAAATCTATAATAACAACAGTTCCAAACATTTTTTTTACGTAACGCATTTCAGATTGTCCGGATTCACTTTATAGGTACATTTGGAAAATTGCGTTTTTTTCTTTACGTTTGCAGCGTATTTTAAACTTCGCATAATGTTCAAAAGACAGATTATCACTCTATTATCTATCCTTGTGCTGTATTTCACAGCACAAGCGCAATACACGCCGAAGTTGTATTCGTCCGTGAATGAGGCAAGAATGCTTCGGTGGGTGGATTCGGTTTTTGAACGTTTGAGTGATGAAGAACGTATTGGTCAGTTGTTTATGGTTATTGCAGATCCAACAATGCAATCGAATAATATAAACCGCTTAGTCAATTTAGTCAACAATCAGAAAATCGGCGGTATATTGTTTCACAGAGGCGAACCGGCATCGCAGGTTCACGTGACAAACCGGCTGCAGCGAGAAGCCCGTGTTCCGTTGTTGATTGCGCTTGACGGAGAATGGGGTCTTTCCATGCGATTGAATAATACGACGCGTTTTCCAAAAAATATGATGATTGGCGCCATTACCGACCTCAGCCTGATCGAGCAATATGGCGAAGAAGTGGGGCGTCAATGCCGTGAGATGGGCATCCATGTCAACTTTGCTCCGGTTGTTGATGTGAACAGTAATCCAAGAAATCCGGTCATTGGTATCCGGTCGTTTGGCGAAGACCCCGAACAGGTGGCGCGTAAAGCGATTGCATACGCACGCGGACTTGAGAAAGCCGGAATAATAGCTGTGGCAAAACATTTTCCGGGACATGGTGATACAAACAATGATTCACATAATACTTTACCCACTATCAATCATGACATTGCACGTTTACAGGAAATGGAGCTTTATCCATTCGAAAGATTTATACGGAGCGGCTTTGCAGGAATCATGGTCGCTCACCTGAACATTCCGGCATTAGGAACAAAAGGTCGTCCGAGTTCATTCTCGTACGACGTAGTAACCGGACTGTTGAGAGAGCGGATGGGCTTTCGCGGGTTATGTTTCACCGACGGTTTAGCCATGAAAGGAGCCGTAGTCGGCAGGGATGAAAGCATTGCCGTACTGGCGCTGAAAGCCGGAAATGATATATTGGTAGGCTCCGTCAATCCGGAAAAAGAAGTGGAAGCGGTTAAGCAAGCCGTAAGACGAAACGAACTCAACATGGCCGAACTAAACCGGAGATGCCGTCGAATACTTTGCTATAAATATATCGCCGGCCTCAACCGGTACCAACCGATAGCCGGTAATCCGGAAAAGAGGCTGAATACGCCTTATGCAGACTGGCTTAATGCCAAACTTTATGCAGAAGCTATCACCGTTATTAAAAATGATGACAATATCCTCCCGCTGAAACAATTAGATAGCAAACGTATAGCTTCAGTTTCCATTGGGAGTGAAAGCAACAATGAATTTCATAAAACGTTAAAAAGATACGATGCGATTGATTGTTTTACTCTTTCCGGAACTGCAGACGATGCTGAGAAAAGAAGAATATTCGACAGGCTGAGAAATTACGATGTGATCCTTTGCAACATTCATAGTACCCAGGCAAGGGACTTCCGGGAGTTGCAAGTCATCGCTTCCGAAAAAGAACTGATATACATATTTTTCACGATGCCTTATCATTGTACGAATTTCAGGACATCGGCAGCGAACGCCAAAGCTATCATAATCGCTTACGAATCAATTCCGTTAGCCGAAAATTTTGCGGCGCAAGCTATCTTTGGAGGCATACAGGCGAAAGGGGTGTTACCGGTCAGCATATCGAATATGTACTCTTCGGGAACGGGTATTCGCACTCAAAAAACAAGATTAGGATTTCATGAGCCTGATGAAGTGAATATCAATCCAAGCAAATTGCTTGCTATTGACACGATTGTCTTTGAAGGATTAGACAAGGAGGCTTACCCCGGTTGTCAAGTACTTGTGGCCAAGGACGGGATGATTATTTACAACAAATCTTTTGGGTATTATGATTATTCAAGGAAAAATGAAGTTTCGGAAAGTACGGTCTATGATCTCGCCTCCGTCACCAAAACTATGGGCACGCTTCTGGCGGTGATGAAATCGTATGATGAAGGCAACTTTTTGCTGACAGATAAAATTTCGGAATATGTACCCGAACTGCGAGGCTCTGATAAGAAAGACATCATCATTCGTGATTTGCTTTATCACCAGTCCGGTTTACCTGCGACCATCAATTTCTACGAGAAAGCGATTGACAAAAACAGTTATACCGGTTCATTGTACAGCGGTAAAAAGGACAACAACCATTCAATACAGTACGACGCGCGTACATATATTAATAATAACTTTCGATTTAATCCCTCGATAGTTTCGAGAAGCAAAAAGACCGGATTCGACACGGAAGCGGGTCGTGATTTTTACCTGAGCAACACCTTTTCGGACAGTATCATGGCCGCCATCGTGGACGCGCGGATGGGGACGACAGGTAGATACCTGTACAGTTGTATCAATTTTATTTTGCTAAAAAAAATGGTAGAGCAACAATTTGAGCAACAAATGGATGGCCTTTTAGACGCAGGTTTTTATCGCCGCTTAGGCGCTACGACCACGACCTATAATCCGCTGCGTAAAATGGATTCGATCCGGATCGCGCCATCCGAAAGAGACCAGTTTATTCGTCGTCAGGTCATACGCGGATATGTACATGATGAAGCGGCGGCTTTTCAAGGCGGTGTATCGGGAAATGCAGGGTTGTTCTCGTCGGCTACCGACTTAGCTAAGGTCGCCCAACTCTACCTCAATGACGGGATGTATGGCGGTGAGAGATATTTCTCCACCAAAACATGCAAATTATTTACTGAGAGCAAATCACCGGCAAGCCGCAGGGGATTAGGGTTTGACAAACCGGATGCGCTGAATCTTTCATCGTCGCCATGCGGACTTTTGGCCCCTGTATCCGTTTACGGTCATACAGGATTCACCGGAACCTGTTTTTGGATAGACCCAGATAACAACCTGTTTCTCATCTTCCTCAGCAATCGCACTTATCCTTCAAGAATTAACTCGAAATTATTTTCGCTTGATATCAGAACCCGAATACAGGATGCTATCTATCAAGCGCTTGAATAAATCATTGAAACTTCCTGTTGAGAAATATATGCAGTAAATAGCCAAAAATGATAGTGATTAATCCGATAGCCAGGTACTTGTTATCGCTAAAATCAGAAAATGCAGGAACCGCTAAAATCCCTACGCCAATGAGGAGGAAAATGCCTCCCAGACTTTTCAATAATGTGTTCATTTTATTAATATTTATAGTTGTGTGCGCAGTTTTAAAGGCACAAATAAAGCAATAAAAATCCGATTTGAAAAATTTTTTAACAAAAAAATGATATTATTGTCCGATCTGAAAGGTCATCGAGTCTTATCATAAAGACGCAAAGGCTTATATAGAAAGTTATTACATTAAAAAAATATTTTTTCTGTTATTTCCGGCGTTGTACATGAACGACAGCTGAGTACACCCCCCTTTATTGCTGCGCATTTGGAATAATAAGTTTTTTTTTCTACGTTTGCACCTGCTTTTGATTGATATTATGTTACGGATTGTTTACAAAATTTACTTTTGGCTGATTGCCATGCCTGTCTTTGTCGTGGCGACACTGTTAACGGCAACAATCGTTATCATCGGTTGCCTGCTGGGGGGAAAGCGTTTTTTCTCCTATTATCCCGGAATGATTTGGTCGCGTCTTGCATGTATTTTAACATTGTGCCCCGTCAAAGTCAAAGGACGGGAAAACATCATACGCAATAAATCCTACGTTTTTGTCTCCAATCACCAGAGCGCTTACGATATATTTCTTATCTACGGACATCTTGGAGCGCCTATCAAATGGATGATGAAAAAAGGATTAGCAAAAATTCCGTTTGTCGGCCTTGCCTGCCGTATGGCAGGATTCATTCTTGTTGACTACTCCTCTGCCAGAAACGCTCAAAAAAGTGTCAGTGAAGCAGAGAGAAACCTTCAAACCGGATGCTCTTTAATCATTTTCCCGGAAGGCGGACGTACAATAGATGGTCGTATACGGCCATTTAAAAGGGGCGCTTATCAGATTGCCGTCGACCGCCAACTGCCCCTCGTACCGATTACGCTCAATGGACCTTATAAAGTGATGCCTATCGGTTCATGGGATATTCGACCGCATCGCATCGAAATGACAATACATCCACCTGTTATTCCTCACAAAAAAGAGGATAACAACAAAGAGAATATGCTAGTACTTGTGAACGTTACTCAACAAACAATTTCCAACGCCTTATGGGAAGAATTCAAATAATTTTATTTTTTTTCCAAAATTGTGTTGTATTTCAAAAATAAATGCGTTCCTTTGCAGCGTTTTATTTATTTTTTATTTTTTATTTTATGAATATTTATGTAGGAAACCTGAATTATCGTATTCGGGAAAATGATTTGAAATCTGTGATGGAACGTTTTGGAACGGTTGATTATGTGAAAGTTGTAAAAGACCGCGACACTGGACGCTCAAAAGGCTTTGCATTCGTAGAAATGCCGGATGATGAGGATGCAAAAAGAGCGATTGATGAATTGAATGAAAAAGATCTTGAAGGACGCAAAATGGTGGTGAAAGAAGCTTTACCGAGAAC
>JGI24702J35022_10000350_pt1 | contig 27292 bp, 26 predicted proteins | sample TergutTh196P4_FD_35022 | JGI IMG/M metagenome (IMG submission 35022)
CGTCCTCTGTCCCCATGATTTTGCCCCGGAGGTGACAAAAGTTGGCTCGTAAAGTATTGAAAAACTTTTCCCGCCATCATCGCTGCGTCCTACCCTGCCTTGTTTCCACAGTGAAATCACGGTGTTGTCGTCGATATGATACCAGCAAAAACTTGAGGCCGATTCAAAGGGGGAATTTGGGGCTATACCCTCCTCTGTCCTTACATCGCGCTCCATTTCGATGCCTATCTGGTCACGCCATCCGTGTTCCTCTCGCCACTGTTGAGTAGTGAGGCGGTCGTTTAAAAGTTCGTCGCAGGCGGCGACAAAGCCCTTGTCTTTGGATTTTTTATAATACGGAAACGGTAGCCTGTCCTCCGTCCAACCCGAATAGTCAAGGTATCTGATGAAATAAATGTCGCCCATTGATCCGTCCTCGTAAACCTCGCGGACAACGCGCCCCACGCCGTAATTTTGCCAGGGACAGATGTCATGGTGCGGCGTGTGACCGTAAAAGCCGCTGACTAACAGCCGGTCGTTTTTTGTATGATAAAATCCCATACGCTGGTGCATGTAACCGGGTTTATCGGTCGGCACCTCTATCACCATCCCGTCGGCGCAGTGATAGCGCCCCGCGGGGATCATGATCTCCGGGAATGAGGGCACTGGCTTTTCCCAGATAATGCCATCCTTTGATCTTGTGATGAGGGACAACCCTGCTCCGGTGTGTTCGCTCACCGGGTTTGAGAGGTATTCGACGTAAAATATACCCCGCCAGAAGGTCATCATGGGACCGTGGTTGTAGGTGTTACCAAAACCCTCGGCATACTCTGGATGGCTGCGGTTTGCCCGCAACACCTGATAGTTTGAAGCGCCTACGGCGTAGGACAGCCCACCGTCATGCTTCATGAGGTCGGCGAACTCGGAGCCAACGTAATGGGGGGTGTTTTTTGATGGTATGGATTGACCAAACAGTTCAGCAAAAACCGGAAAACACAAATATACTATCCATATTATTTTTTTCATCACAATGATTTTTAGGTTATTACATTTACAGGATTGCCTGCCAGAAAAGCCTTTATATTTTCAACAGTTTGTTTTAACAATCTTTCCCTTGCAGCTAATGTTGCCCAGGCTATATGGGGAGTAATAAAACAATTCTTTGCCTGAAGCAACGGATGATCACTTTCCGGAGGCTCTTTCGACAGAACATCCAATCCGGCACCTGCTATTTTGCCTTGATTTAATGCTTCTGCCAAATCATTCTCATCAATGACAGCTCCTCTACTTGTATTGATAAGAAAAGCCGTCTTTTTCATCAGGTTAATTTTATCCTTGTTGATGAACCTGTTTGTTTCCGGCGTAAGGGGGCAATGAAGCGAGATAAAATCACTTTTTTTTAAAACTGTTTGAACATCTGTAAATACCACATTCTCATCTTCCTTACTGATAGGGTCGTAAGCCAATATCTTCATGCCAAAAGCCAAAGCGATTTTGGTTATTTCTCGTCCGATTTTCCCATATCCAACCACTCCCAATGTTCTATCTTTCAGTTCAATTAAAGGTGTAAGCCAATAACAGAAGTCGGATGAACCTGGCCATACCCCCTTTTTTACTGATTCGGCATGTAAACCAACTGCCTGGGTCAGATTCAATATGTGCGCAAAAACCATTTGAGCTACAGACAGAGTGCCGTATGCCGGTATATTGGTGACAATAATATGATACTTTTTCGCTTCTTCCACATTCACAACATCGTACCCGGTGGACAATAACCCGATGTATTTCAATGAAGTCAATTGTGAGATGGTATCTGCAGTTAATGGAGTTTTATTTGTCAGAATGATTTCCGCATCTTTTGAACGATCATGAATCTTTTCTGCAGGCGTACGATCGTAAATCCGGCAATCGCCCAATTCTTCCAGGGTATCCCAGCTTAAATCACCTGGATTTACAGTATAACCGTCAAGTACTACTATATTCATGTTTTATATATGTTTATGATGATCAAATTATCAATTCGGCATTTTCGTTTATCACTTTATTATCACCGACTGCATTCTTAATTCTGTCAAGGTCTTCATTCAATTTTTGGTGAAACAATGCCATATCCGAACTGTGCATCACGATATTGACGCCTTCTTTTATCCATTTTATCTGGCGCTCGGGATTTCCGGGAAAATGAATCCCGACAGCCATTCCTTTTTTCCTGACTTGATGAATAATGTTCCTTACGACCGTTTCATATTCCGGATGATCATACTGTTCCGGAAGTCCCATATTGATAGAAAGATCATGCGGCCCAATGATTACTGCATCCAAACCGGATACAGACAATAAAGAAGAAAGATTTTCTACCGCCGGTATACTTTCAATGTTTATCAAACACATACTGTCTTCATTGTATTTTTCCAAATAGTTTTTCAATTCCGGTTCGAGAGTGTCTGTTCCATTCAAAATCCGGGTCAATCGTTTACCCTTTAAAGGTCGGTATTTGGTTGCCCCGACCATTTGTTTGATTTGTTCTACATCCTCAACATACGGAGCAAGAACACCTGTAGCGCCTGCATCTTTTGCCATACAAGCCAGATATGGATCAGGCGAAGGGATACGAACAATGGTGGAAAACCCTGTTGCCTTATATACCTGACATAACATGGTCAACTCATTTCGGTCTATTGGAATATGTTCAGTATCCAAAAAGACATAATCCAAAAGCGATTGAGAGAGAGATTTAGACCAAATGGGGGCAGTAGATACAATGCAAGTCCCATATATTATTTTTCCATCTTTCAATTTTTGAAGAAGACTTTTATCCATGTTTGTTCAAAATATGTTTTCGGCAACAAAGAAAAATAATAAAACGGAAAAAATCAAATTTCAAGGTAATAAGTAATGTAAAGTTCTTGTTGCTATTGCACCATAATTTCCAAACATCCAGTAATATTCCTCAATATCCAAATCTGGAAGGCAAGTTTTTCTGCATAATTAAAAATTTATACATTTGTCACAGGGTCAACGCATATAAATATAATAACTTTTTAATTATTAAATTATTATAAATATGAAACATAGATTAAAATCACAATATGTTGATTATCTAACAATTATGACAATTAAATACGTTAACCCTGAGAAAAGTTCCTTAAATTCTTTACTATTTGAAATTTTGTCCTATCTTTACGCCTCAATTCAAAAACCAAGATATGGACAGTAAAAATGACATATTTTCGCATGAATAAAAGCCACATCAAAATGGAAAACAAAAAATCGAGCCGTCGCTCGTTTTTCAAGATATCGTCTATGGGAGTTTTTGGGACAATGGGCTTTCCGGAATTAGTTAAAAGTCACCACAACTTCATCCCGAAAGAAGGGAAATTAGAATCAATTAAAAATCAAAAAACAACAGTTAAAATGAATAGACCGTATATTTTAGCAGAATCCTATTGGAAAGATGTCAAGGACACCGATTTCGAGTTGGCCATTCTTCCATGGGGCGCCACCGAAGCGCACAATTATCATTTACCGTATGATACTGATAACATTCAGGTGGAATGTATTGCCGCCGAGTCAGCGCGCATTGCCTGGGAAAAAGGTGCAAAACTGACTGTGTTGCCAAACATTCCCTTTGGAATCCAAACCGGACAATCCGATATCAAATTGGATATCAACCTTTACCCAAGTACGCAATTGATCATACTGTCGGATATTGTTGAAACACTTAACCGGCAAGGTATTCACAAATTTGTCATTATGAATGGCCACGGGGGCAACGATTTCAAGATACTTGTGCGTGAGTTGGGACAGAAATATCCCGATATGTTCATTTGCTTGTGTAATTGGTACCAGTGGGGTGGAGATAAGGGTATTTTTGAACATGGCGGCGATCATGCCAATGAAATGGAAACCAGCCTTCTCCTGCATCTAACGCCGGAGAAGGTTCGTCCGTTGGATGAAGCCGGTGAAGGAAAAGAGAAGAAATTCAAAATTGAAGCATTAAGGCAAGGTTGGTTCTGGTCAGAAAGACGCTGGCATCAAGTGACGGAAGATACCGGCATCGGAAATCCGAAAAAGGCAACACGCGAAAAAGGAGAAAAGTATTTCAAAGGCCTCACAGAAGCGATTGCCAAGACATTTGTGGAATTAGCCAAAAGTGACATCAATAATCTTTATGAGTAAACCAAGCCATGAATGAACAAATAATACAAATTGCAGAACGATTGGTCGGGCTTCGTGACGCTTTGGAAATCACTCCCGAAGAAATGGCCAAAGCGTGTAACATCGGCACGGAAGAATATCTCCGGTTAGAAACAGGGAATGTAGATATCTCTGTCAGTTTATTGCATCAGATTGCATCAACATATGGAGTTGAACTGACAGCTTTAATGTTTGGAGATGAACCTAAAATGAACTCCTATTTTATTACCCGAAATGGAAAAGGAGCAGTGGTTGAACGGACAAAAGCATATAAATACAGGTCGTTAGCAGGAGGTTTTTCAAAGCGGAAAGCCGATCCATTTATGGTAACCGTAAGCCCAAAGCCGGATGGAGCCCCCGTTTACCTCAATTCTCATGCCGGACAGGAATATAATTTTGTCATCAGCGGGCGTCTGCTGCTTCAGATGAACGGAAAAGATTTAGTTCTGGAAGCCGGAGACAGTATCTACTTCAATTCCGAGTTGCCGCATGGGATGAAAGCATTGGACGGAAAAGACGTATGTTTTCTGGCAGTGATTATCTAAACCATCTAAAACAAAAATCAGCATGTTAGAAAAATTTTTGAAACAAACGCAATTTGAATCACTCGAAGATTTTAAGCAGAATTTCAAGATAATAGTACCTGAAAATTTTAATTTCGGCTATGATGTGGTTGATGCATGGGCGGCAAGGCAACCTGACAAGAAGGCCTTGTGCTGGACGAATGACCGGGGTGAACATATTGATTTCACCTTTGCCGACATCAAAAAACGTTCTGACCAGACCGCCTCCTATTTTCAATCTGCAGGTATTGGCAAGGGCGATATGGTGATGTTGATATTGAAGCGCCGTTACGAATTTTGGTTTGCAATCATTGCATTGCATAAATTAGGAGCAATCGTAATTCCTGCTACCCATTTGCTGACGAAAAAAGATATTGCTTTCCGTGCAAATGCAGCCAGTATCAAGATGATTGTTTGTGTCGGCGAAGAAGAAATCCTGAAACATGTTGAGGATGCCTTACCAGAATCGCCTACCATAGAAAAATTAGCATCGACAGGCCCGATTGTACCTGCCGGATTTGACGACTTTCACAAGCATATCGAACAAGCCAAGCCTTTCGTCCGCCCGGAAAATGTAAATAAAAATGAAGATATTTCGTTGCTGTATTTTACTTCCGGCACATCCGGCAATCCCAAAATGGTCATCCACGATTTTACCTATCCATTGGGACATATTGGTACTGCCAGTTATTGGCATAATGTGCATGAAGACAGCCTGCATCTTACAATTGCCGATACAGGCTGGGGAAAAGCAGTATGGGGCAAACTCTACGGACAATGGATTGCAGGGGCAAATATATTTGTATATGATCACGATAAATTCGTTCCGAGTGAAATGTTACGAATGATACAGGATCACAAAATCACTTCGTTGTGTGCTCCTCCTACTATTTTTCGTTTCCTGATTCGCGAAGATTTTTCAAAATACGATTTGTCATCGTTGCAATATTGTACCATTGCAGGCGAGGCGCTTAACCCTGCCGTGTTTAACGCTTTTTACAAACTGACGGGGATTAAATTGATGGAGGGATACGGACAAACCGAAAACACATTGGCGATTGGTACGTTTCCCTGGATGGAACCGAAGCCGGGATCGATGGGAGTTCCCAATCCGCAGTATGAAATGGATTTGTTGTGTCCGGACGGAAGCAGGGCAGAAGACGGGGAGCAGGGAGAGATTGTGATGCACACAAAGAACTCTAAGCCGCCGGGATTATTTATGGGATACTACCGCGATCCGGAACGCACTTGCGAAGCATGGCATGATGACATCTATTATACCGGCGATATTGCCTGGCGCGATGAAGATGGATATTTTTGGTTTATAGGCCGTTCGGATGATGTAATTAAAAGTTCAGGATACCGGATTGGCCCGTTTGAGGTGGAGAGTGCGTTGATGACACACCCTGCGGTGGTGGAATGTGCCGTTACAGGAGTGCCCGATGAAATTCGGGGGCAGATAGTGAAAGCAACCATTGTGTTGGCTAAAGAATATAAAAGCAAAGAAGGAGAAGACCTGATTAAAGAAATTCAGGCGCATGTAAAACAAGTGACAGCGCCTTATAAATATCCCCGTATTATTGAGTTTGTAAGCGAACTGCCCAAAACAATAAGCGGGAAAATACGAAGAGTGGAAATTCGTGAAAGGGATACGTGAAAAATACCTAAAATTATCTCATAAATCATAAAATTTTTCAACAATATAATTAGCGGCAGCTACATTTTGAAATTGTTTGTCTATGTTTCTGATGGCGCCACGTTCATTGCAGATGGCACGATAAAAGTCTTTCAAATAATGCTGATGGACTGATTTTATACTGTAAATATCGAGAAAAATATTGTCGGTCGTATTGCAGGTTCGGTATTGTTTTTCGATGATTGATTGAAATATGTCCGCACGAATTACGGCATCGGGCGAAGTAAAAGTCATCTCCAATTTCGGGTCAGATTCCACAACCACATAAGCCATCATATTGATAGAACAGCCATTGTCACATTCTAACCTGCAATGAAGCAGATCAGGAGAATTTTCGGTTTTTTTCCATGTTCTGACATCTAATTTAGTGATGTTGGCATTTATAATGCTTGTCACAAAATCAAAATCGTAAGACAGATTCATGTTCAATTGTGCACAGATATCACCATTGTTTACCAATTGATGTCTGATGTCAACCACCATTGCAGTTTGCATCGTATCGGCCAGCAAATGGTAGACCGGACAATACTTGTAACCTGTGCCAATCTGCAAAACCACTCCCGATTCCTCCGCTAACTTTTTCAATAATTGCATTTGTTTCATGCTCAAACGGCCGGGTTGTGCAATGAATACATGTTTCAATGCTTTCAGTGACAGTTCAGCCAATCCCATCATTTCCGGCATGTCGTCTGTAATATCTATCGCATCGGCGTATTTGAAAAGCGCATCGGCTGAAGAATAGGAAATCAGCCGGTATTGGCGTGCAAAAATCATCGACTGACGATTCACGGGTGAGTAACAACCGGCTATCTCATAATTATTACTTGTTAACAGTCCAACTATATGGATGTGTGCAACATCATTCGTCCCAACGATTCCTATTCTTGTCATAAATAATCATTAATCATTATCCATTAATCATTATCCATTACTTTACCTATGTCTTCCGTTGATATATACTCTCTTCCTTATTCAGTACCGTGTATTTGTTGTTATTCGATTCCATTTCTTCGAGTATGCCCAATGCCAACAATCCTTTTGGTGTCAACTTATTGTAAAATTTGTCACACACCTTGTATTGCAAGGTTGGATTGAAATAAATTAACTGGTTACGAAAAAGAATCAGGTGTATGTGAGGCAGGTTGTAATCAAATTCGAGTCCTTCCTTGAAAAACTGGGTATTAACAAACAGCGACCTGTCGAACGAAATAACATTATCAGTATTCGTGAAATAATCAGTCAACTGACTGGCTCCCTGGAAGCGGGAATAGTTTTTGGTACTGATTTCGAAATTTTCATATTCCATTTCTCCGCGTCGGATGGTTTTGAGGGTTTCGTTGCTCATACTCGATACGAATATTTCCGCTTGTTCTATCCATCCGCTTTCTTTCAACAGAATGGCCAAACTGTAAAATTCCTCTCCAGACGCGCACATTGGCAACCATATCTTTGCTTTGGAATGTTCCTTGATAATATTGGCTATGTAAATATTTTTCAACAATATCCAAAAGGTGGGATCCCGGAACAGTTCGGTAGCGCCAACAACGACACATCCCACAAAATGATCCAGAAACTCCTTTGATTCCAATTTTTTGAGCAACGTATCCATATCATACTTGTTGGCAATCAAGAATCTTTCTATACGTCTTTTAAATGATGTTAGAGCATACTCCGTAAAGTCTACACCATGTTTTTCCTTAATAAAACCTGTCAGCTGACGAATTTCCCTGATGCCAATATCGATACTGAAAGAAATCTTCATATTTGATTGATTATTAGAATGTTCAATTGGTTAATCCAACGACTTCATATTCACTTCATTCATGATATTTTTCCCCTCCGGTGTATAGAGGTGTTTAATGTGTTCCATGTATCGTTCGGTAATTTTACCACGGATAATCTTCATTGTACTGTTCATCAACCCATTCTGTTCGGTAAAACCTTCGGGTAATATTGCAATGGCAGCCGGTAACCAGCGTTCGGGAAATTTACCGGCATACGATCCACCTTTTTTGTATTGATTCACTTCATCCTGCAAAAGATTCAGCGCTTTCTGTTTACCTTCGGGTGAATTCCATTCCAGGTTGTTCGATTTTACATAACTCTTCAGGGTCTCCTTGTTGGGGACAATCAGCGCCACCGTATACGGTTCCTGATTGTTGTGGAGCATCAAATGGTCGATATAGCGCGAATTGGTAGTAATTTCTTCTTCGATGCCTTCAGGACTGTACTTTTCGCCATCGCTACTGATTAACAGGCTTTTAAAACGACCAGTCACATGCAGGAAACCATCTTTATCCATGTACCCCATGTCGCCTGTGTAGAGCCAACCGTCGCGTACCGTTTCAGCAGTAGCTTTGGGATTTTTCCAGTAGCCGGCCATTACATTTTCGCCGCGGATCACTATTTCTCCTTTTTCTCCCAATGGGAGTTCCTTACCATCGGCGTCGCATATTTTCAAATCCATTGGCGTTACCAGGAATCCCGACGAACCCAGCTTATGTTTAAGCTTAGCGTTGGCTGAAATCACCGGGGTAGCTTCCGACAGACCATAACCCTGGAACATGGGAATACCCAGCGCATAATAGAACCGTTGCATCTGAATGTCGAGCAAAGCGCCGCCTCCGATAAAAAAATCAAGTTGACCGCCGAATACCTCGCGTACCTTTGAAAATAATATCTTATCGTATAATGCGAGCAACGGACGTTTCCAGAATTGCGTCAAACCGCCTTTGTTAAATCCTTCCTTGTTGTACGAATAAGCCATGTTCAGTGCGTGGTTGAATAACTTCCATGTAAAATTGCCTTTGGCTTTGATTCCGGATTCAATATTTTTCCTGAAATTTTTGGCTAACGATGGCACGCTTAACAATATGTTTGGCTTGATTTCCTTGATATTTCCGGGAATATTTTTCAATGTTTCGATGGGTGTACGTCCTACTTTTACCGTGGCGACACTCGCACCGTAGGCCATGAAGCTATAGAATCCTGCTACGTGAGCAAAACAGTGATCGAGCGGAAGGATAATCAGAGTTTTGTAGTGTGGAGGAATTTTGATGAGCGTCATGCATTGCTCCACATTAGCAGTGTAGTTGCGATGCGTCAGGATAATACCTTTTGGATCTGCCGTTGTACCCGATGTGTAACTGATATTGGCAAAGTCACTGCCACTGACTTGCGAACTGATGGAACTGATACATTCCGGATCAGTAGCCAATTTTTCATCGCCCATCCGATATATTTCCTTGAGTGTGATTTCTTTGTCGTTATAATTTCCCTGATCATCAAAAATGACAATTTTTTCCACTAAAGGCAACTCGCCAGCGATTGCACGTATTTTGGGCAACTGTGATCCTGATACAACGATGTATTTCGATTCAGAATGATTCAAACGGAATATCAAATCGTTACGCTCCTCTAATTTGATAGACAACGGCACATTGACAGCTCCGGTATGCAGGATGGCCAATTCGCCGATAATCCAATCATTTCGCCCTTCGGAAAGCAAGGCTACCTTGTCGTTGGGTTTGACGCCAAGTTGCAGTAATCCGGCTGCAAAACGATACACCTGTTCTTTGGTTTGGATATACGTAAACGGTTCAAAATGACCGGTTTTCTTCTCCCACAGAAATGGATTACAGTTGTATTTCACAACACATTCGTCGAAAAACTGGATAATGGTTTTCATACTATTATAATTTTAGTCATTTTATCTTTTCAAGAGCCACTCAAGGGATTTGAACCCTCGACCTGCTCATTACGAGTGAGCTGCTCTACCGCTGAGCTAAAGTGGCATATACATATAAACCGCAAAAGTAAACATTTTTTTGAATAAACAATGAGTTGCCACTTAATTCACATTTTTTATGTACATTTGCGCTCATGATTCACTATAATACACTTATGCATACGCCTAACAGAATTTGGAAATTCTTCAACAATATTTTGTGTGCCATTTTCTTGCTGTTTATCTGTACACCACTTTGGGGACAAACCTATTATGTAGATGTACAAACCGGCGATGATGACAACAGCGGTCTTTCCCCGATGGATGCATGGAAAACGCTGCGGCAGGTGAATCTCACTACTTTCAAGCCGGGTGACAGTATCCTGTTCCATGCAGGGCAAGTGTGGGAAGGTATGCTTTTCCCCAGAGGTTCGGGTGAGGAAGGGTGTCCTATCGTCATATCCAAATACGGACAGAAAGGAAGACCGGTAATTCATGGTGGGCATGCCGATCCGATAGATTTTGAAGGAATCAAAACCATACAAACGGTTTTACTCCACAACCAACAGTACTGGGTGATCAGCGACTTGGAAATCACCAATATGCCCGACAATAGGATCATTAATTTTAAGGATAACGGCGAAGAAAAGAGGCGCGGTATATTTGTTGTGGCAACGGACACCGGTGAACTGCGAAGTATCACTATCAAAAACAATTACGTTCATCACGTAAAAGGTGATGATACAAAAGATTTTTATGGTAGCGGCGGTATTATGTTGTCGGTGTTAGGAAAAAAGAAACCATCTTTTTTCAACGGCGTTTTCATCCTCAACAACTGCGTTTATATGGTGAACCGCACCGGAATAGGGATCAGTTCATACTGGCAGCGCCGCCCGCGTAATAATGTATTTCCGTATTCGTGGATGGACGAGATGGGCCCCTATCAAGCGAACCTGAACATAGTAATTCGCGGAAACCACCTGCAAAGCATAGGCGGTGACGGTATTGTGCCGCAAACGGCATTCAAGGCATTGATCGAGCATAACAAAGTGGACGGCGCCGCTTCACGATCACAAGGACATAATGTCGGACTTTGGGCTTGGAACAGTGATTCTGTACTGATACAGTTCAATGAAGTGTGCAACACACGTACGTTGCGCGACGGTATGGCCTTCGACTGCGATGCCTATTCGGTGGGGCATATCTATCAGTATAATTTCAGCAGCAACAACAAGGGCGGTTTTATGCTGTTTCACGGTTATGGAGATGAAGTGCCCGATGCCATGAATGTGGGGCACATTATTCGTTACAACACCAGTGTAAATGATGGGAAATTGCTGATACAATTCTATGGTTCGGGGCAAACAGGATCGGTGATTCACAACAATCTGTTCTACAATAAAAAATCAAAAGTAACTCCCTTTATCGTTGAAGGGAATCCTTTAGACGTTCAACTAACAAGAAACGTTTTTTTCGTTCCTGATATGGTGGAACGGAAAAATGTAAAATTGAACGATCTGTTTGTTTTTTCGGACAATTTTCTGTTGAAAATATTTATCCCGAAGAATTATGTCATCATCGAAATAGGTTTGAGTGAACTGCATCAACTAATGAACCAACCGGAATATCAAGGAAAACGGAATAAACCCATTCACCCGAAAATGCTTCGGAAGTTTTGGAACAATTTTATTTTACGCTGAAAAATGTGGAAAGGTAGATATGAATATCAAATAATGTTTATATTTGCACTTCCTAAAACCATAATTATATTCATCAACCTTGTAAAACAATCATCATGACACGAAAAATTATCCTTTTAGCGCTCATTTTTAATTCTCCATTTTTAATTTTCCATTCATTTGCATCCGATACCATCAAGCATGTCAAAACCGGTCTTACTTTCGGCGCTTTGCCTGCTATTGCTTTTGATACCGACATTGGTTTCAAATACGGAGTACTCACCAATTTATATTGGTTTGGCGACGGTTCCACCTATCCCAAGTACCTGCATTCGTTCTATTTTGAAGCGAACCGAACGACCAAGGGAAGCGGATTGTTGCAGTTCATTTACGATTCGGAATACCTCATCCCGAAAATTCGTCTGACTGCCGAAGCCAGTTATTTTACCGAACAGGCGCTCGATTTTTTTGGTTTTAATGGCTATCAGGCCTGGTATGATCCCGATTTGAAAGATTCTGACAAAAAAGGTAACGGTTATATTTCCCGAATGTTTTACAGCCATGATCGAAGGGTATTGCGCTTGCGTTCTGATTTTCAGGGACAGATCATTGGGAAAAAATTTCGCTGGTTAGCCGGTTTTGAGTACAATGGATTCAAAGTGGCAACGGTGGATATTGATAAACTCAACAAAGGTAAAAACGAAAAAGACAAACTTCCTCCGGAAAAACTGTTGTATGACCATTTTGTTGATTGGGGCGTTATCAAAGCTGATGAAAAGGATGGCGGCAACCATACCATGTTCAAATTCGGCTTGGTGTACGACACGCGCGACAACGAGCCCAACCCGATGAACGGCATGTGGAGCGAAATAATATTACTCACCGCGCCTTCGTTTACCGGAAATAAGCCATCGTATACCAAGTTGGCCATGACTCACCGACAGTATTTCACATTAGTGGACAAGGTTTTGAATTTGGCCGTGCGTTTGAGCTATCAGCCAAAAATCGGTGGAACAATTCCCTTCTATGCGTTGCCCTATGTTTACAACACCAACGTCAACCTCCTCCGAGATGGATTAGGCGGAGCAAAAACCATGCGTGGCATCTTGCGCAACCGTGTGGTAGGCGATGATATGTTCTACGGAAATGTGGAGCTACGTTGGAAGTTCCTCCAATTATACGGAAAACAGTATCTTTACTTTGCTTTATCCCCCTTCATGGATTTCGGGCAGGTTACCCGAAATTATAAGTACGATGACAGTCATCCTGACGCCCGCGACTGGTTCAGTAATGGCAGTAGCGAAAAGATGCACTTCAGCTACGGAGCAGGAATCTCCGGCGCGCTGAACCACAACTTTGTAGCGCATGTCAATTACGGTCGCGCTGTCGACAAACGCGACGGAAAGGCAGGACTGTATATCGGATTAAACTATCTTTTTTAAACCTTGCTCTTTTTACGACCCAGTTTTCTGTTATTCAATTATTCAGTTATTTGGTTGGTTATTCAATTATTTCAATTACCTTTGTGCCATATTTCAATATGGGTTATTTGAAAATCATAGACATATACCAGTTAGATGGCTTTGTTCGTATCTCCCTCTCGCTTTTTGCGTTAGCAGTTATTATACAGTTGGCATATTATTTAATTGTTTACTTAAGGGTTGTTTTGTGTAAGGAAAAACCAAAATCATCCCCGACCAACGATGCGCCTCCGGTTTCTGTAATAATATGTGCTCGTAATGAAGAAGCAAATTTGGGTCTGAACTTGCCATCCATATTGGAACAGGATTATCCTTTGTATGAGGTGATTGTAGTAAATGACTGTTCGGAGGATAATACAGAGCAAGTATTGGCAGAGTTCAAACAAAAATATCCGCACCTGCGCAGCACGATTATCAAAAAAGACGGGTTATTTCGTAATAATAAGAAATTTGCCGCAACAATGGGTGTTAAGGCTGCACAGCACGAATGGCTGTTGTATACCGAAGTCGACTGTCGACCCGAAAACGCTCAATGGATTGCGTCCATGAGCAAATATTTTACCGATAAGAAAGATATTGTATTGGGTTATGGCGGTTATCTGATTCAAAAAGGTTATGTGAATAAATGGATTCGTTACAATACTTGTTTCACCGCTCTTCAGTATTTTGGTTATGCCAAAATGGGAAAAGCCTATACGGGTGTGGGACGTAATCTGGCATATCGTAAATCGTTGTTCTTCGCACACAACGGGTTTGCAGAACACGTACACGTTCTTTCCGGCGACAATGACCTGTTGGTCAATCGGGCGGCAACCAAACGGAATGTGGCTGTAACATATGTCAAAAATGCACACACACGGTCGATACCCAAAAAAACTTTAAAAGAGTGGATAAGGCAAAAAAGGTGGCACTTCACCACCAGCCAGTATTACAAAAAAAGTCAGCTCTTTTGGTTGACGCTCGAACAGTTTTCGAGAGCGTTGATGTGGGCGTCGTTTTGTGTATTGATGTTTTTTTGTCCGTTTTGGGAATATATATTGATGGTGTTCTTGCTGCGGATGATTCTTTTCATTTCGATAATAGGGGTTGCCACCAAAAGGTTGGACGAGCCTGATATCCTACAACATGCCATATTTTTTGATTTGGTCATGCCTTTCATATATCTCTATGTTTTTCTTTTAAACAGGGTCTCTTCAAAACATAACAAATGGAAGTAAAATCAGATACATTATCATCCAAAGCTCAATTGGATGTTGAACTGGTACAGCATGCCGTCGCTGGCGATCAAAGAGCTTACGCCGAATTGTTGGAACGTTATCGCGACGCCATATATTTTATGTTGTTGAAAATGGTAAATAACGCTGCTGATGCCGAAGACCTTACCATCGAAGCATTTGGCAAGGCTTTTAAAAACATCAAACAATATACGGCCAACTTTGCTTTCAGTACCTGGCTGTTCAAGATTGCATCCAATAATGCGATTGATTTCATGCGTAAAAAGAAACTCAACAATGTATCTATCGACGAAACATTGCGTGATACCGACGCCATACCGGTAAACATCCGGTCGGAACAACCTACGCCCGAAGAAAGCATGATTACTGAACAAAAAATAACGATGTTGCGTTCCATCGTAGCCAAACTGAAGCCACGTTACCGGAAATTGGTTGAGTTGCGTTACTTTTACGAGTATTCATACGAAGAAATCAGCGAAGAAATGGGACTGCCCATCGGGACAGTGAAAGCCCAACTGTTCCGCGCCCGTGAGCTATTACAAAATATTTTGAAAGAAAGCCATTTACAGCCGTAGAAAAATTAAGTCAATATTTCCCGGAACTTGATCAACGACAAGTTGAGCAGTTTGCCATGTTGGGTGGTTTGTATGCCGAATGGAACAAACGTATCAACGTGATTTCGCGTAAGGATATTGATAAGTTGTACGAACGACATGTGTTACATTCGTTAGCTATTGCAAAAGTTATCAGTTTTGTACCTGAATCCAAAGTACTCGATGTGGGTACAGGCGGCGGCTTTCCTGGAGTACCTTTGGCAATTCTTTTCCCGAAGACATATTTCCACTTGATCGATTCCATTGGAAAAAAATTGAATGTGGCCCATGCTGTAGCAGAGGCGCTCCAGTTACAAAATATTACAACGCAACAGATACGTGCCGAGCAATTGACCTGTCATTATGATTTTGCAGTCAGTCGAGCGGTGACTTCTATTTCGGTTTTTCTCCCATGGATGAAAGATAAATTTCTTCAACGCAATCGGCATCCCCTGTCCAATGGCATGTTCTTTCTCAAAGGTGGCGATCTCACAGAAGAACTTTTTCCTTATCGCGAACGGGCAACTGTTTTTCACATTAATGAATTTTTCACCGAACCATTTTTTGAGGAGAAAAAAGTGGTGCATATTTCAGTATAATTCCAACAACGAACTGTCTCCATAGCTCAAAAATCTAAAGTCGTGTTCCAGTGCATATTGATAAATATCCTTCCAACGCTTGCCCACAAAAGCTCCTACCAACAACAACAGGGTACTCTGCGGCTGATGAAAATTGGTGATCAATCTATGGCATATCCTGAACACATATCCGGGAACAATCATCATTTTTGTGGAAGCGAAAACCGTATTTTGTTGATTTTTTTCGAGTGTTTCGCAAATCTTTGTCAGCGAATGTTCCATGGATATGTTCTGAGGTAAGGAATAGGCTTCCCACTGGTCGAGGTGTAAATTTTCTATTCCGGTATTGTTTTTTACCATTTTGACGCCAAGCCAATAGATACTTTCCAAAGCTCTTAACGAAGTTGTGCCTACTGCAGTCAAAACGCCTTTGTTGGCAAGCAGGTTACGAATTACATCCGGTTGAACGGAAAAATATTCGACATGCATCTCATGTTGGCTGATCTCATTTTGTTGCATGGGGCGAAAAGTACCGGCGCCAACATGCAATGTTATTTCGTCCAATTTTACTCCGTTATCTGATAATCGTTGCAATATCTGCGGCGTGAAGTGCAAACCGGCGGTAGGCGCTGCAACCGAACCTTTATGTTTTGAATAAACTGTTTGATAACGTGTTTCGTCTATCGTTTCTGTTTTTCGGTTTAGATATGGCGGAATCGGAGTATAACCGCAGGCGTCCAGTAAAGAGCCGAAATCCATGCCACCCGTCCATGTAAAACGAATCACCTGATACTGGTCAGAACCTGTGATCCGTTCGGCTTGCAGTTCGGTTTCCGTTCCGTTTCCCAACTCAACACGTTTTTTTAATATCCCCGACTTCCATTTTTTCAAATTACCTACCATACATTTCCATTGACAGGTGTGTTGCCGTGCAAAAGATAATTGGTAATCATGTGGTTCATGTGGTTCGAGACAAAAAATCTCAATTCGTGCACCAGTTTCTTTTTCCATTTCAATTCTGGCGCGTATCACACGGGTATTGTTAAACACCAATATATCATCTTTTCCGATATAATCCGGCAAATGCGAAAAAATATCATTGGAAATCAATCCATTGCGATAGATGAGCAATTTAGACTGGTCGCGCTTGTCCAACGGATATTTGGCAATCCGTTCGCTGGGCAGGTGATAGGTATAATCGGTAATAGTCAATTCCATATTCGATTCACAATTTATTATAAAAAGGTAGTTTCATTACCTTCTGCTCAATTTGATTCCAAACCACACCAACCCCGCAATTATCCCGATAAGCGCCAGCAGCAGCAGTAGCGTCCCAAATAGCGATGTTTTGGCGTTTACCTGTATGCGGATGGTTTTGTCTTCGGTTTCCACTTTGCGGTTGTCGGCAAGCGCTTCGGTTTTGATTTTCACCTCCTGGGCGCCTACTCCGCCATCCTTTGGCGGGATGATGGAAATATGCACGGTGGTTTCTTTTTCGGGTTCGAGCGTGCGAACGAGGTCGGGCGAAACCGTCGCGCGCCAGCCCAATGGGTTGTCGGCGCTGATTTTGATATTGTCCAACCGGCGTGTTCCGGCATTGCGCACGGTGATGTTCATCGTTACGCTGTCGCCGGCGCTGATTTCGTGATAGAGGTTGGTGGCGCGTACCTCAATCCTTCCCCGTCCGCGCGGAACCAACTCCAGCGCTTCGCTGCCGCACGCCATCGCTGCCAACTGATCGGGCGAAACATCCTTGCCGGCAATCAGGTTGTACTGTTCGTTGGTGAGCGTCAGCACGCGGAACTTGATGGGCTGGTCGATGCGGATTTGCTCGTCGTCGCGGTCGGGCAGATACACGCGCAATGTCAGTCGTTTGGTGTTGACGCCCTGCGCAAACTTCGTTTGCGAAACGCGGCTGTTGTCGTCCATGAACTCGTAGGTAATTTGTTGCGGCAAGCCCGCCACCATCAGGCGATAGATGTCGTCGGATGTGGAAAATCGTTCGAGGGTCAGCCCGTAGGAGGCGCTCGAACTGAGGTCGGCTTCCTGCGAAAACTGCATCGAACTGATGTCGATAACATTGATGCTTGCATCCTTTTTCAGGTAGATGTTTTTTTCGTCCTTGCGTCCATTATAGTTAAGCGACACGCGCAGGTTTTCAACGTCTTTCAGCAGTTCGAAATCTGCCGAAGCCTCCCTGCCGATTTCAATAGCCGAAATCTGGTATTCGTAGGGCGAGCCGATGATGGTTTGGTCGGCAATGTCCAACAGCGACACAAAAATGTTGTAGACCTTGCCGGCGCGCATTTCAGGCGTGAACACATCGAAATGTTCCCTAAATTGGCTCAGATACTCTTCGTTGCCTTCGAGGGTACTTTTCAGCGTTATTTTTACGCGCCGCTCGCCATTGGTTGTCTGGTACTTCACTGCGCGGTCGATGATGACGTATGACTGCTGCGAAATCAGTTGCAGCATCAGCTTCTGGTACTCCACTTCGCGGCTCAGCAACTCGTTTTTCGACTTGGTGTAGTCGTTTGCCGAGATGGCTTTTTCGTCGTACAGACGGGTGTCGTTCTCGAATTTCTGCCGGGCTACTTCGTACTCGGCGCGTGTTTTTTTAAGGTCGAGCATGATGGACGCCTTATCCTGTCCAGCGTTTTGTGCAAAAACACTTCCCGAAAGGAAAAGAAAAAGGGAAAAAACAAAACTTATACGATACATGATATTTAATGATTTATGGTTTATGTTATTCAGTTACTCAATTATTCAGTTTTTCATTTATCAGATAGCTTCGGTTGTTCTCGAAATCCCACATGGTTTTTCGTTTCAGATCGGCCAAAGCCAACTGATAGGTGACATACGCATTGATATAGTCAAGTTGTACCTGCGAGAGCCGCGTCTGTTCCAACGACAGTTCCTGACCTGTGATATCTCCGTTTTCGAAACGCAAACGGTAGATACGGTAATTGCGCGAAGCAATATCAATGTTGGTCTGATTGATGCGGAAACGTTTCTCGGCTTCGTTGACCATGCGCACAATTTCCCGTATCTCTTTCACGATTTGCTCGTTCAGATTGTCCAATCGCATTTTGGTCTGGTCTAAGTAGATGGTCTGTGTTCTGACATTATTGCGTCGGCGCCCCCAATCCAAAATCGGGACGGTCAAAGTAAACGTAACGCCTCTGTTGGGCGGACGAACCGACATATTATCAAACGATGAGCGGAAAAGTTCCATAGCATTGCCTTCGAGCGGGCTAAGACCCGTAAAATCGTAATACGCCCTGATATCGCCTCTCACCTCGCCTTCGCGTTTGGCGCGGTCTACTTCAATTTCCTGCAACTTGATATCGTATTCGCCTTCCTTTATGTCCAAACGATTTGCCAAAGCCTGGTCAATGGCGTTTTGCTGGTCAATGAGCGCCGTTTCTAACTCCATTTCGGCAATGATGTCGACTTCTTCGGTCATGTTCAAGCCTATCAGAAACTTAAATTCATCCTTTGCCCGTTCATATTTACCGATACTTTCCAACAGCAATGCGTCGTTTCGTGCGGCTTCAATTTCAGTGCCCAGCAACTCGCCTTCTGAAATATTTCCGGTTTCGAATTTCAGTTTGGCAATCCGCAACGCTTCCTGCGAGTTGCTCAGTCGCTCCTCGCCGATTTGCTGTTCGTATGCAGCCCTGTACACCTCGTAAAAACCGCTTGTAACCATATAAATAATGTCCATTTGGGCGCGGGTGAAATACAGTTCGCTGCTTTTATACCGGTATTCGGCTCTCACAAGGTTTTCGCGCAACAGATTTTTGGTAAAAACCGGCTGAATGAAGGCTATTCCGAACTGGCTGTATGCAAGTTGCCGTTTTTGCGTTGAATAATCGCTCTGAAAGGTGGTTCTGATACTTTCGTGATACATGTTGCCTGTCAGCGCCAAATTACCGCCTGTGGGCAAAACGTAGGTAAAACGTAGATCGCTTCCGAACTTGATGGAACTTGTGGAATTATACACCGGCAATGCGTCGGCTTGCGGAATTTCCGACACGCGCTCGTTCCACGACGGTAAATCCAAATACAAATCCAAACGCGGCTTGAATTGCGCCTGATAATAAAGATAATTGTACTGCATTGCCTGCCGGCTCTCGTCGTTCGAGCGCACGGTATAACTGCCGTGCAGGGCAATGTCGATTGCACGGTCGATGGTGAGTACGGTCTTTTCCTGCGCCCGTACAGGTTGGAACAGGAGCAAAACTAAAATCGGTAAAAAAGTAGGTATCTTCATTTGAAAAACGAAAAAAGTCATGGTATTATTGATGATGATCAATATGTCAAAGAACTTGAAAACTAAATAACTGAACCCGAAACTATCTCACATCATACCGCACAAATGCCACAAACGAAAGCACAAACAGTCCAATCACCCAGAAACACAGGATGGCGACGTCGCCGATGCTGTCGGCTACCAATTCGCGGAAAGTTTGGGGTTGAGCGGTAAATTGCGGAACCTCGCCCAGAACAATTGGCTGGCGCGACATAAAATTTCCATAGGTCCAAGAGCTTTCATTCCAGAAAAGATGACGACTTTCCGGGTCTGCCTTGTCTTTACTGACAACATAATCCTGAAAAGTCAGTTGATAATTCTTCGCCTGCTTGAAAAACCGAACATATCCGTGAAAATTATTTCCGGAAATTTTATCGCCGAGAAAACGGAATAATCCAAAGGGACTTATCTTCGACAGGTCAATGGCGTTGCTTGTTTGCATCATTTGCAGGTTGTGATAATCGCTCCACAGGCTGTTGTGGATGGCGGTACGCCGGTCTATGCAATCTTTCCTGTCCCTTGCATTTTGTTCGGTACCTTGCCAACCCATATAACAGTCTTTCAGCGCATTCTTCTGCTGCTCCTCTTCCTGATGGATAGTGGTTACAGCAGGAACTTTGTTGACCTGACTGCTGACAATCCAACTGATGTTGGGTATAATTACCGCCAGCAACGTCCAGCAAAGAAGACTGATGATCAGGCTGACGTATGAGTTTTTGGTTAATGAGGAAACGAAAAAGCCCAACATGATGGTGAGGCTGACCATCAACGCCGACACGATGAAAAACCATCCTATCTTGGCATAATCGGCTGATTGCAAATGAACTGCCGGCGATATTTCGAAAATCAAACAACTGACCATGATGCCGACAAGAATGGGTATCAAGAAAACGACCAACAAACCGAAATATTTGGCAAAAATAATCGACGAGCGCGACATACTGTTGGCCAGCATCAGTTTTAATGTGCCGTCTTCGCGTTCGCCCGAAAAGGCATTGTACGAAAAACAAAGGCAAAGAAAACTGACGACGTAAATCATGATGGTTGTCCAGTCAATAGAAAGGGAAGGATTGATGTGCGGATTATACTGCGCGAAGGTTTCAAAATCAGGCTCTTCGAGCATTTTCATTGAAACGCCGTCGGGAACAATACCTTCTGCCGTACCCGACATAAAGGAAAGGGACGACGGACGGCGATGAATATTTTGCTGAAGACTTACCATCGAAGGTAAGGTTCTTACAACTTCCTCTCCCATGTAAATACGGGCTTCCTCATCGTAAATCAAATCCCGATAATTCAGCGCCACATTATTTTCATGCTTTTGAAATATATCCTGACATTGAAATACGTAAACGGAAGCGTTCAATGCAAACAAAACAATAATCACTCCATACGCAAACAGAATACTGCGATTCAGCAAATAATTCTGAAGTTCTTTTAAAAAAATACAGGTTGTCATTTTATTTGAAAGTTAAAAATTTGTTACATATTGATATGGATAACCCGCCCAGAACCAGGTTCAATGATACCAGCACAACCATCCATGTGGCAGATGTATTGGTGCGATGAAAGAAAGAAAAACGCGGCGTCTCGGGTGTAAAGAGTTTGTCTGAATTGCCGGAATTACAATATTTATCCCTGTCCTCCGGTGAATAGTCTTCGTAGGCGTCGCGCATCTCCGCTTCGGGTATTGTGGTGAAAAAAGCGTATCCAAAACCATTTTTCGTCCGGATGTAATCCATCAGCACGTTTCGGTAATTTCGCGCAGCGTCCATAAATTGACGCTCACGAAAATCATAATCGGTGCCGGCAATCTGTTCGCATACGTTTTGGTATATATTATCGGGCACAAAAAATGCAAACCGCTCATACAGTTTCCTTTTATGCAACAATTTCTTTTTTTGGCTTTCCTTGAGGGCATATACCCGGTCATTTTTATGCTGCACTTTGGGTAATGAAAAATCATTCATTGTTTTAAATGATTCATAACATGCTTTCGACGTTACACAAAGTTGAACAATAATTCCATTGCTGTTCCTAAAGTTCCAACTCATACAATTTGAAAACTTTTGTCCATTTTCATTATAATATTGCATTAACTCTTTAAAAAATTCACTGTCTATTTGTTCGATTTCCTCTTTTATAGCGCTATCCGAAGAAATTTTTACTAATCTGTCAATCATAGAATTAACGGTAAAGGGATACACAAAAACCAACATTGCCCATACCATCAGGCTTGATATGGTGGCAATGGATACTTTTGGCGATATGGCAGATATGGATAGACTGACCAACACGAAAACAGACAGATACAGGATGCTGAACATCATCATCAGCAATATGGAACCCACAGCCGATAATGACAAGTCGATTTGTGTATCAACGGTCATCCATACCACCGGCGTGATAAAGATCAGAGTGGTCATGATGCAGGCAACCACCATCAAAGCGGCATATTTTGACAGGTAATACTCCAACTGCCCGACCGAATTGGCAAGAGTCAGTTTTCCGGTTTGCCGTTCCCTGTCCATGGCAACAGGGCAGGCAGCCATCAGCACCATAAAGATACTCAATATCTTCACAATACCCGATATGTCAATGTTGTTGAATATCTTAATGAAAGCGTTGCTTCGCTGCGAGGTGACGGATAATTCGAGCGGGTCGATGACCGAAACGGTAATCTTGTTGCCGATACTTTCGTCCAACCCCTTGGCAAAGACCGACAGCGCCGAAGGAGGCATGTACACGTCCACCACAAATTGCGAATAAACATATATTTCGTCCAATCGCTCGTTCGACTGTTTTTGCTGCTCCAAATACACTTGTGTGCGGTCTTTATACGACGTCACCTGCAGGTTGGTCACCAAAAGGCTCACCAATAGCGCCACAGGAATCATCACCGCAAACGTGAATGACTTCATTTGCGACTGCAATTCGTGTAAAAGCAATATTCTGAAATTTTTCATATCGCGTAAGATTGTTGTTGCCCAATATATTCCAAATACAGTTTTTCTAAATTTTCCTCCAGAAATTCCTTTCGCGAAAGACATTTCACCATGTGTCCGTGTTTCATGATGCCCACTTCGTCGGCTAATTCCTTCGCGCGGAAAATATCATGGGTACACATCAGGATGGCTTTGCCGGCTTTTTTTTGGTCTTTGAGTAGCGCCACCAATTCGGCGGCGGCTTGCGGGTCGAGTCCTGAAGTAGGTTCGTCCAACAGCATGTTGTCGGCGTCTTTGGCTAATGCAATCGCCAATCCCACTTTTTGGCGCATCCCTTTCGAGAAGGTTTTCAACTTCTTTTCGAATGCCTCGTCCTGCAAGCCCACTCTGCGGAGCAGAGTGTAATAGTCGGTTTTGGTCATTTTGGTTTTTCCGCCGAGTTTGGCGAAAAAATCAAGGTTTTGCCGCGCGGTAAAGTTGCCGTAGAGCATCACGTTTTCCGAGAGGAACGATACGTGTTGTTTGGCGTCCAACGGGTTTTTCGTGGCGTCGATACCGTTAATGTACGCCGCGCCCAATGTAGGCGTGATGAAGTTGAGAAACAGGTTAATGGTGGTGGTTTTACCCGCGCCATTAGCGCCAAGCAGGAAAAAAATCTTACCCGGCTTGATTTCGAGGTTCAATGTGTCGAGGGCTAACTGGTTGTCCTCGTAACGCTTGGTTAAATTACAGGTTTGTAACATTTCAATTATGAATTAAAAATTACGAATTACAAATTTATTAACTATTTTATAGTTGTATTATCAATTAATGTGCCAAAATTGTAATATACAGATGATGAAATAATTGAATGATTTTCATGTATGCTACATGTGGGCAATTTACCCAAAATGGGTAATTGGTGTTGGGTAAGTTTACCCAACTGCTATGGTTGAGATGGCATACATCGGATATATTTCAATATTGCTCAATTTGCCGAAATTTTCCATTGAAATATCATTCATATCCAATCAGATTTTTTGCAAAAGTATGAAAAAAATCAGACCAAACAAGCAGTGTTTTTTGGAAAAAATCAAACCAAACAACTGCAATTTTTCGGAAAAAATCAAACCGGAAATCTTTTTTCAAACTTTCGGATAATCGTAGTCTATTTTTCGTGGCATGAAAAAACCCTTGATACAGTTGAAATTTCTGATGCAGATTTGTATGTGGTCTTTATCGCGGAATCCGGAATTGGGGTACAGTTCTTCGCCTTCGGAGAAGACGCCGCGGATGGAATAGAAGGGAGATTGATGCGACTTTTCTTTCAATCTGTGCAAAGTTTCAATAACCGCACAGTCCCAATCACAGAGCAAGAGGTCGCCTATGCCACCAATGGATTTGCTTTCCGGAAAATCGGAATAATTTGATGTTGATAACAATGCTTTATAGGCGGTTCGTCCCGGCTGCCTGGCGAAGTTGGGAGCGACTGCACGCCGTTTGGGTTGTCGCTGACGGATAACAGCTACATCAAAGTTCGGATTATCACTTTACCCCCAATTTCGCCAAACCGCTTGTTATGTGCTGGCATTTTGTCCGTTGTCAATTGTCTTCTTTGTTGATTTTTATTTCCAATAGAAAAAACTAACGACGATTGCGATGACAAGCGCAAAAACCCCGGAAACTATTATTGAAATAACTCTGTTTTTTTTCTTGTCGCTTCGTAAAAAAGTGTACAAACCAAAAGAAAGTATCAATGTTGATAACAGGATTACAGGTATCAACCAAATTGAGTTCATTTCGTCATAAACTATCCAAAAGAAAAATGGTGCAAAGCCATACAAGGCAAACAAAATCAAAGAAAGGTCTTCTTTGGTCTTTTTTATTAAATGTTTAATCGGGTCTAATTTTGAATTAAACAACAGACCAATGGCCAACGCGATAACTAATGGTAACACAGCCCAATACCCTAAAGGTTCACGTTTTAAGTCAGGAATAGTTATCATTACTAAAAAAGCAGTGAACAATAAGCAAAACCCAACCGCCGGAAAAGACCAACGGGGAAAATTTTTGCTCCATCCGATGCCCAAAAGGACAAACATTGCAAGGACGGATACGAGCAACAAAGAAGATTGAATGTAGCCTGAAATTCCTAATCCCGAATTTGAGACAGCCCATGCAATACCAAATATTCCAAAAGGAATGGTTGCTAACAGCGAAGTTCGCTTCGAAAAAGATGTTTCCATATTTATTTACTTTTTAAATTAAAAAATTAATGCAAAACTACATGGATAAATTCATCAAAAAACACAAATCCTGTTTTATTATCGCAATGTCTGGTTTTGTTGGAAATTTTCGGCTGATAATGAGGGAGATACTGAATGAATGTCCGATTTTAATTTTTCCTTGTCCGGTTTGCCCGGTTACGCATGGGATTATTTATCGGTGATATTGTCCGATAAAAATTTTTGAATGTCTCTGTAAGCGGGAATATTAAGTTTTTTACGGATACGATTTTTTGTTTTTTCAACCGCTTGAGTTTCCTTTTTCTTATAAATAAAAAGGGCAAGTTCCTTATTTGAGAATCCACAAAAAATCAGGCAACAAACGCCTATTTCCTGTTCCGTCAGGTTCGAGTCCGGAAAATTGTCGTTCAATTTACGGGTGAAATCGGGATACAATTCGTTTGTAATACCGACAAATTTTTCCATCGTAATCTTGGAAATGATTGTATTTACTTCACTTATAAACTTTACAGAAGACGTTTGTTTGGGGTTTAAAAGAGCGATGTCCTTGATAATTCCTAACTTTTCAAGGAGTAAAATTTGCATCTCGTTATTTCGCTTGTGGTACATATTCTGTAAGGTTTCCAATTTTCTTCTCGCTTCAGCGTTTTCGCATTTATTTTTTTCCAATTCCACTTCTTTTTCCGCCTTTTCCCGCGTAGTTGCTGCTAATGCAATTTTTAGTCTTCTGTTTTTCTTTTGTATTTTGAAAACGGCAATGGTCAGAAAAAAAGAAATCATACCCAATGTGCCTGCAATTACCCACAACCTGCTTTTCTCGTCGAAATTATGTTGTGTATACATGATGAAACTTAAAAATATAACTATCAAATACTTCATAAGACTTACATTTTAACTAAAATTGTAGGGCTACTCTCTTCTCGACAATGTAATGCTCTCTCGATGACGCTCTCGTCAGCTTGCACATCACTTAGTAATTGAAGATTACTGTAATCAAGTAAATCCAAGCAATATCCCCAATCAATGACAGCCCCAATTACAGCAGGCTTTACAACTTTTCCTATCGAACGGTTTGGATGTTTTTGCAAATGCGTGGCAAACTCCATTGCACGCGATGGACTGTTTTCCCCAAAATAAGCGCCATACCCCAACCAATCGTAATTATTTGTGCTTTTTTTCAGGGATTTTTCTCCTGTCAGAACTTTCATCACAACAGATTCATCGCATCCGTGAAAACCTAAAACTAATCCTGTTCGAGTAGAATACATTATACCTTAATTTTGGTATGTACAAATTCTGGTAAGGCTCGGCTAACCTCCCTTCCTTGGTATAAATTCCAACTTCGATAAGAAATTGTCGCGCCAATTTTTTATTTCCTTCAACCTTCTTTATGAACTCTTCCATGTATGCAAGAAGGTTTTTCCTTTCTTCATCTGTCATAACATTTTATTATTAAAAAGACGATACAAAAATACAAAAATCTTCAACTCTACGAAAAAAACCGAAACCCAAAACTATCTCACATCATACCGCACAAAACTCACAAACGCAGTCACAAACAGCCCAATCACACAAGATGTCTACATCAGCAAGACTGTCAGCTACCAATATCCCTTGCCTATACCGACATGGCTGCATCCATTTTTTCTGTATTGCAAACAAATTGCAAAAATGAGTCTGCTACGAAAAGTCATATTATTCTTACCGCAAGGTTCGCAAAGATTTTCGCAAGGATCGCAAGTTGTTTAACAGTATGTGTCCTTTGCGGTTAATAATATTCCCCATTTTGTGAAATGATTCCGATGGCTCTTTATAGGCATTTGTAGCAATGAAATAAGTGGAATTTTTTCCACTATGAATATTTTGTATTTTTGCGGCTGATAATACCTGTAAGCATATATGAACCCATTATCCAACAACCGAAAGAAACCATACGATTATCTGCAGGTTTTCCTTGATTTCAACAGTACTTTGCACACCATCAAAGACAAAACGCTGTTGATTTCTTCCATTGTCACCCGTATTTACGAATTGATTCCGGCAAAAGCCATATACGCCTTCTGGGAAAACAGCGAAACC
>JGI24702J35022_10000351_pt1 | contig 27249 bp, 24 predicted proteins | sample TergutTh196P4_FD_35022 | JGI IMG/M metagenome (IMG submission 35022)
ATATCCGCCATATATCCGCCATATCCGCCATATATCCGCCATATATCCGCCATATCCGCCATACTATATTCATTACAGTTCATAATACGCTCCTTTCTTATCGCCTACTTTTTTAAGAATACCCTTTTGTTTTTTTTGTTTTATTATTTCCAATTCACGGGAAGAACTTCTGTCAGATATTAACGGCATAGAATTTTCTATTATTCCGGGTAACGGGTAACTAACAGCTCGGTATGCGTTTTTCTTTGCAACAAGTTTTTAAACACTTGCAGTTCGATAAAGCGTCCTCTTAAATCATTGATTGAAGGGTTAAAACCTCTTCCTATGTAATCCAGCATCTCGTAAAGATCGAGTGATACCGTCAACGATATGTGCTTCTTTATCAGAGAATCCGGATTTAATGCGCCTATTAAATCTACAATTTGTTTAAAAAATCAGCTGTCCGACTAATATATTTCACTATCTTTGCCCAAGTCGTTCTTGATTGCAATAAAACAAAGATAGATACGACTTTCGGGCGAAATCTTACGGAAGAAACCCGTTTTTTGTCAGACAGTAGTGAAAGATTATTCAAAAATATAAATAGTTTAAATTTATGAAACTGATAGCAAATGAAGCTGAATACGAAGCTATAATGGCAAGAGTTGACGAATTAGTCGAAATCGTTGACGACAATACGCCTTCAACCGATAATAATTATATTGAACTGGATTTTCTTGCCGATTTGGTTGTAGCTTATGAAAAAGAGCATTACGCGATTGGAAAACCCGACATTTTAATACTGAATTTTTGAAAGAATAAAAAAATGAAAGGTTTGTCAGGAAATTTGAAATTTATAATTTACGTTATTATAATCTTGTTCAGCGCTTGCACAAATGTAAACGAGGGGTTTCGCTTGCAGACAGGCGATTTACTGTTTCAGGTAGGTGAAAGTTCGGGCCTAAATGAGGCGATTGCCGGAGTAACTATTGGGGAAAGCGACATTCATTATACACATGTCGGTATTGTTTCCGTTGAAAACGATTCGGTTTTTGTCATTGAAGCTACACCTCCGGAAGTCTGTATCACACCTTTAGATTCGTTTCTGCGCCGTTCTGCAACATTAGCGGAAAAACCGCTCGTCGCTGTCGGACGACTTAAGCAAGAGTATCGTGAAACAATACCTCAAGCCATTGTTCGTGCAAAAACGTTGCTGAAGAAACCATACGATTTTGTTTATTCTCCTGATAATAATGCTTTTTACTGTAGTGAGTTGGTCACATATTCATTCATGGACAGACAAAACCGACCTGTTTTCGAGTCGGTGAGGATGAATTTTCGCGATGCCAATGGCAACTTACCAGCCTATTGGATAGCGCATTTTGAAAAATATAATGCTGAGATCCCGGAAAACTGTCCAGGTTCCAATCCCGGTGATTTATCGCGATCGGATAAATTAGAAATCGTTTACCATTATTTTTAATTTTCTTTCGGAATGGCTGAAATAACCTGAATTATTAATATCTTTGCGGCAAATTGTTTGAAAATGAAAAAGTATATTAAGGGTTATAAGACTATTATTCAGTTGATTAGTATCACTGTATGGGTCATAAGTTTATCGCTAACCTCCTGTGGAGATTCCGATCACTCAAAAAAAATAACAGGAACGGTAACAGCTAATGCGGAAGGTATCATTTTGTTTATGTACTCACGAACAAGTGCTAACTCCCCGGATTTTTGTAAGTTCACCACCGATTTACCGGCTCCGGATAACGAATTCATCGTTACGATTACTCCCGGCGAATCGACGGGTAAAAAGGAAATTGTCGGCCTGGAAGCAGGCCGTAAGGTAGCATGGACAGCTACTGTCGAGGGCAAACCACTTGATCATGGCAGCGGTAATTTTGTAAATATTGTCAATAATTAGCGCTTAAATATCTATTATTCATTATAATACCTGAAAATATGAAACATTTATTATTATTCGCATTACTGCTATCGGCGAGTTTGTCATTCGCACAGGAGATAGTCATTAATTATGAAGAGGCGAAAGTGCCGGGTTTCGTTCCACCTGATCCGTTGACTTTGAATGACGGGAGAAAAGTAACCACTACCAAACAGTGGGAGAAACAAAGACGTCCCGAACTGTTAGAGATTTTCTCGGCGCAGATGTATGGCCGTACACCTAAGGACAAGATAAAGGTTTCATACGAAACCTTGTCGGAAAATCCGAATTTCTTGAATGGAAAAGCTACTTGTAAACAGGTGAAATTTATCTTCACCAACGGCGTCAAGAATCATGAAGCTATTTTGATGCTGGTGCTTCCTAACGGGACAAAAGGAAAAACGCCTGTGTTTGTCGGTTATAATTTTAATGGTAATCACACTACTATCGGTGACTTTACCATCTATTTGCCAGCCTTTTACGCATTACCGGCAGCGAATGAAGGCACCAGGCGGAGAAATGTCGATAGCGAAAGGGGAAGTCAAGCAAGTCGTTGGAGTTACGACAAAATTATTGAGCGAGGGTATGGTGTAGCTACCATGTTCTATCAAGATATTTATCCTGATAGACCGGGTATGGAAGAATATAGCGTCGTATCGTTGTTTCCCGGTTACTCTCCCGGAACGATAGCGCCAGACCAATGGCAGGCCTTGGGCGCATGGGCTTGGGGGTCGAGCCGTATCGTGGATTACCTTGAGACACAAAAACAGGTCGACACGAAAAAAATCATCATCATGGGACACTCTCGGCAGGGAAAAGCGGCGCTTTGGGCCGGAGCGCAGGATTATCGCTTCGCAATTGTCATTTCCAACGATTCGGGCTGCGGAGGCGCGGCCCTGTCCAAGCGGGTCTTTGGCGAGAACATCGCCCGTATCACAAACTCATTTCCGCATTGGTTTTGCCCGGCTTTCAATCAATATGCTAACAACGAAGCCGACCTTCCTTTCGATCAGCATGAACTCATAGCCTTGATGGCTCCACGAAAAGTGTATATAGCCAGCGCCGTAGAGGATACTTGGGCCGACCCGAAAGGCGAGTTTCTTGCGGGTTATTATGTCGGCCCCGTGTATGAATTGTACAAGCTCAAAGGACTTGAGACCGATGTGCATCCCCCGATTCAACGGCCCATCCTGAATGCAATCGGATACCATATCCGGACAGGCGTTCATGATGTCACCGAATATGATTGGATGGCTTTTATGGATTTTGCTGAAAAGCATTTTGGGAAACCTTAATCAATTATGTATCAATATAAGAAAATAGCGGTAAAAGTGGGGAGTAATGTGCTGACACGCAGTGACGGCACATTGAATGTAACCCGTATGTCGGCATTGGTTGACCAATTGTCAGCGTTACACAAACAGGGCATGTCTATCGTCCTTATTTCATCGGGAGCGGTAGCTGCCGGACGTAGCGAAATAAAACCGGATAAAAAGTTGGACGCCGTTTCCGCCCGCCAATTATATTCGGCTGTTGGGCAGGCTAAACTGATAAATCGCTATTATGAATTGTTTCGCGAGCATCATATCCCTTGCGGGCAGGTGCTGACGATGAAAGAAAATTTCAGTTCACGCGGTCATTACCTGAATCAGAAACATTGCATGGAGGTGATGCTTAAAAACGGAGCGCTTCCGATTGTCAATGAGAATGATACGGTTTCGGTTACCGAACTGATGTTTACCGATAACGACGAACTTTCAGGATTAATTGCATCGATGATGGATATGGATGTACTTGTCATTTTGAGCAATGTGGATGGTATCTACGACGGCGACCCTACCGTCGAAGGCTCAAGTGTTATCCGGGAAATATCGGATATGCCGCAGGAAATGTTATCCCATATACAGACCGGAAAATCACAGTTTGGACGAGGGGGGATGCTGACCAAATGCCGGATAGCTAAAAAAGTGGCCGACGAAGGAATTGCTGTTATCATTGCAAACGGCTTGAAGGAAAATATCCTGCATGAAGTGTTAAAAAATAATAGTTCTGTTGTTTGTACACGTTTCACCCCTTCATCCAAACCGGTCAGCACAATAAAAAAGTGGATAGCTCATTCCGAAGGTTTTGCTAAAGGGGAAATTTATATTAACGATGGCGCACGTGAAGTATTACTTCAACCGGGAGCCACAAGTATCTTATTAGTAGGTGTTACGCATATAAAGGGCGATTTCGAGAAAGACGATATTATTAAGATATTGGACAGTCAAGGGGTGCAAATAGGCGTAGGGTGCGCCGGGTATGACAGCGAAGAAGCCCGCCTGCGCATCGGCAAACGTGCAGAGAAACCGCTCGTTCATTATGACTACCTTTATTTAATTGAGAATTGAGAATTTTGTAAGGGATAAGGAGTGAGGAGTAAGGAGTAAGGAGTAAGGAGTAAGGAGTAAGGGATAAGGAGTAAGGAATAAGGAGTAAGGAGTAAGGAATAAGGAGTAAGGAGTAAGGAGAAAGGGATAAGGAGTAAGGAATAAGGAGAATAAATATCTGAAAACTGAAAACTGAAAACTGAAAACTGAAAACTATATTTATATGGAAAGTAAAAGATTAATAAAAGAAGCAGTGTCGGCGGTGAAATCGTTGATAGGGGTCGATGAACAGAAAATTAATGGGTTGTTGAATGATACGGCAGATGCCTTAATTAAAGCGAAAGACGTTGTATTAGAAGCCAACCGGATGGATTTATTGCAGATGGAAACTACTAATCCGAAGTATGACAGGCTGAAACTCACTTCCGAGCGTATCGATGGAATGGCTGCAGACATGAAACAGGTTGCCTTGTTGCCATCTCCGTTAAATCATGTTTTAAGTGAAACCATACGCCCCAATGGGATGCGTATACAAAAAGTGTCTGTTCCTTTCGGTGTAATCGGTATTATTTATGAAGCGCGTCCGAATGTTACTTTCGATGTTTTTTCGTTGTGTATTAAGTCGGGCAATGTATGTTTGCTGAAAGGAGGCTCGGATGCTGTTCATTCTAATCGTGCATTAGTGGCGATTATTCGGGAGATGTTAGCACATCATGCGATGGATTCGTCGATTTGTTCCTTATTGCCTTCAGGCCATGAAGCCACGACCGCTCTGTTGCAGGCGGTAGACGAGGTCGATTTGGTTATTCCGCGTGGTAGCAGTTCGTTAATTAATTATGTACGGGCGCATGCACGCGTACCTGTTATCGAAACAGGCGCCGGTATATGTCATACATATTTCGATGAAAAGGGAGATTTGGAAAAAGGTCGTGCGATTGTGACAAATTCAAAAACGCGACGTGTCAGTGTTTGTAATGCGCTTGATTGTCTCGTAATTCATCGCAGTCGTTTAGCTGATTTACCGTTTATTTGCAGTGGGTTATCCGGGCATAATGTTATCATTTATGCTGATGACAGCGCTTTTAAAGCGCTATCAGGCAACAGTCAGGCAGATGAAAGCTATCCTTCGTCGTTGTTGCAGTTGTCTGCCCCTGAGCATTACGGAACGGAGTTTTTAGATTACAAAATGAGTATAAAGACGGTAGATTCGTTAGAAATGGCGTTGGAACATATCACTTGTTACAGTTCGAAACATAGCGAGTGTATTGTGTCGGAATCGGAAGAGGCGATTCGTACATTTATGCAATGCGTAGATGCGGCTTGTGTATATGCCAATGTATCTACCGCTTTTACCGATGGCGCACAGTTCGGTATGGGCGCGGAGATTGGCATCAGTACGCAAAAAATGCATGCCCGAGGCCCCATGGCTCTTCAGGAACTGACGACCTACAAATATTTAATAACTGGGGACGGACTTATACGGAGCTGACTTCAACGCTTCAACCGGAAGCAAGCAGCGTTCTTGTGTCAATATTCTATTTTGTCCTTTTTATTTTGCCAGTCCTCAAAAGCATGTATGGCCTCTTCAGGCAACAGTTGTTCCATTTTAACTTTTCTATCATCCGGTTTTAGTTCTAATTCGTCATAAATAAAAGAATCGTCGAAACCGATATCTTTTGCATTTGTTTTCGTGTTACCAAAATATACTTTATCCAAATGTGCCCAATAAATAGCGCTTAAACACATCGGGCAAGGCTCACAAGAGGTGAATATCTCACACCCTGACAAATTGAATGTTCCTAACTTGCCTGCTGCTTCACGTATTGCAACTATTTCAGCGTGTGCAGTAGGGTCATTATTTATGGTAACCAGGTTTGCTCCTGCAGAAATTATTTGACCCTCTTTTGCTATTACCGCTCCGAAAGGCCCTCCGCCACGTTTTACATTTTCGATAGATAGTTCTATTGCTTTTTGCATCAATAATTGATTTGTCATACTCATCGTGTTTTAAAAATCGACGGTAAAGATAAGGAAAATAACGTTGGGATAGACATAACATTTTCTTTTTTAAATGAATGATATTATCTTTGCACTTTATTTTTGAGAAAAAAATGATTTTTTATATATGTTTGATTTGATTATAAACATATTAACATTTTAATTATTGAGTGTGATGATATCAAAAAATTTTATTCCGCAATCATTTGGGTTTGCGACCCTGAAAGGGTGTAAGTATTTTTTATGTGCGTTTATTGCGTTTACAATCAGTTTAACCGCATTAAATGCACAAAACAGACACACCGACGCCCATATTACAGGGCATGTATTAGACAAGAGCGACGGCGACCATTTACCGTTTGTTACCATTGCCATTAAGGGTACAACGGTGGGGATAGTAACAGATGCTACCGGTCATTTCCTGCTTAAAAACGCCCCTGTCGGTGAAATCACCCTCGTAGCGTCATATATAGGCTACGAACCGGTGGAACAAATTGTAACGGTTATCGCTAACAAAACCGTTGAAGTATTCTTTGAACTTAATCCGCAGGCATTTGCGCTGTCGGAGGTTGTCGTTACCGGTTCCCGTACCGAAACCAACCGAAAAGAATCGCCGATAATAGTCAACGTTCTGTCGGCGAAAACGTTTGAACAGACGGGTTCTGTCAATGTAGGGGAGGTTCTTAATTTTCAACCCGGACTGCGTGTTGAAACCTATGATCGTACTTGTGGCGCGTCTGAGCTTAGAATCAACGGATTAGGAGGGCAATATTCGCAAATCCTGATAGACAGTCGACCCATTTTCAGTACACTTGCGGGCGTGTATGGCCTCGAACAACTTCCGGCTGGAATGATTGAACGGGTAGAGGTTATCCGCGGCGGCGGCTCAGCGCTCTACGGGTCGAGTGCCATAGGAGGTATTATCAATATCATCACCAAAGAACCTGTACGAAATTCGCTTACGATTTCCAATAACACGGGAATATATGGCAACGACCTGAAAGATATAAACACTTCACTCAATGGCTCTTTCGTATCCGACGACCAAAAGTCGGGCGTATATCTGTTTGGTGTGGCAAGAAGCCGCGACCCCTACGACCGGATAGACGACGGATTTACCGACGTTCCAAGAACACAATCGCAAACAATCGGATTCAGAGGGTATTACAGGCTGTCTGACTACTCTCGCATTACTGCCGAATACCATCATATCCATGAGTTCCGTCGCGGAGGTGACTTGCTCGACCGTCCGCCACACGAAACAATGGCTACTGAACAACTGCGGCATTACATTGACGGAGGAAGCCTGAAATACGACCTCTTCTCTGAAGACTTAAAACACAGGTTGAACATCTACGCTTCGGCGCAAGGTATCACTCGTGAGACTTATTTCGGTACGGACAGAGACTTAGACGCCTACGGCAGTTCAGAAGATTTTTCCTTTGCTGCCGGTTCTCAATACAGTTATTCGGCAGATCATTTTCTGTTCATGCCCTCGCAATTCATTGTTGGATTGGAATATTCGGACAACACACTCAAAGACGAAATGCCTTCTTACAATAGATATATCGACCAGTATTCCCAAATTATCGGCGGTTTTTTTCAAAACGAATGGAAAAATGAACGCCTCAGTTTGGTGTTGGGGGGGCGTTTAGACAAGAGCAACCGGATAGACGGCGTTATTTTTAGTCCCAGGACAAACGTGAGATACACCCCTGTTCAGGCAGTAAGGTTGCGTGCAGGCTATTCAAGTGGATACCGAGTTCCACAGGTCTTTCAGGAAGACCTTCATATCAATGCAATTGGCGGTTCGGCGGCAGTGATAGAGGTCGATCCTACACTTAAACCAGAGTATTCCCATAGCTTGAATTTCTCGATAGATTTGTCCAAAAACTTCAACCGGATAGAAACCAATCTACTTATCGACGCTTTTTATACAAAACTAAATGATGTGTTTGTACTTGAAGAAAACGGCATTGACCCAAGCAACAATTATCTGAAACTCTTACGTACCAATGCACCCGGAGCTGTCATTCAGGGGGTAAATCTGGAGTTTAGGGCAGGTATTGCCTCCCACTTTGTCGCCGAAGTCGGGTTCACACTTCAGCGTAGCCGTTACGAGGAGCCTTTTGAATGGTCGGAAAATGTTCCGGCAGGGAAAAAAATGCTGCGCTCCCCCGACCGCTACGGATACATTACGTTGAGTTATAATCCCACAAAGCATTTTACCTTGTCGGCTACCGGAAATTACACCGGCCCCATGTTAGTACCCCATTATGAGGGATATATCGAAAGAGACGAATTAACGGTGACTCCGTCATTTTTTGATGCTGGGCTAAGGATTGCCTACGATATTATTTTGTCGCCCCAATTAAATTTGCAAATCAGTGGCGGATTAAAAAATATTTTTAACCAATTCCAGCAAGACATTGATGCCGGTTATTTGCGCGATGCGAGCTATGTTTATGGCCCGTCCATGCCACGGATGGTTTACTTTGGGATAAAAATGATGATGTGATATCGGGCTTTAACATCCAACAATCGAGGTAAAAAACACAAAAACTCTTGAGGAATGCAATAAGTTTGATAAATGTTTGTATATTTGTCGTTGATTTAGATACTTAACTTAACAATGATGAGACATTTTACTAAAGTACAGGACATCGGCGATATCAAACAAGCCGTAATAGATGCGTTGGAGATAAAGAAAGACCGTTTTCATTATATGGAACTCGGACGGAACAAAACACTGATGATGATTTTTTTTAATGCGAGCTTGCGAACACGCCTCAGCACGCAAAAAGCAGCCATGAATATGGGTATGAATACCATAGTTCTCGATGTCAATCAAGGCGCTTGGAAACTTGAGACCGAACGAGGCGTTGTGATGGACGGTGATAAACCGGAACATTTGTTAGAAGCGATACCGGTCATGGGTTGTTACTGCGACATCATTGGCTTGCGTTCGTTTGCTCAGTTCAAAAGCAAGGCCGATGATTACAATGAGAAGATATTGAATCAGTTCATCGACTATTCGGGTCGTCCGGTTTTTAGCATGGAAGCAGCTACGCGACATCCGTTGCAGAGCTATGCCGACTTGATAACAATTGAGGAATATAAAAAAACCGAACGACCAAAAGTAGTACTGACATGGGCGCCGCATCCCTATCCTTTACCGCAGGCAGTTGCGAACAGTTTTGCGGAATGGATGAATGTTGCCGGTTATGAGTTGATTATAACACACCCTGAAGGATACGAGTTGGATGAACAATTTGTCGGTTCTGCGCGTGTGGAATATGACCAGCGAAAAGCATTTGAAGGCGCCGAATTTATTTATGCAAAAAGCTGGGCGGCATACAGAGACCCCAATTACGGCAAAGTACTGAGCAAAGACCGCGCATGGACGGTTGATACCGAAAAAATGGCTTTGACTAATCACGCGTATTTTATGCATTGCCTCCCCGTGCGTCGTAATATGATTGTCACAGACGATGTCATAGAAAGTCCGCAAAGCATCGTTATTCCCGAAGCCGCCAACCGCGAGATTTCAGCGCAAGCTGTTCTGAAAAGAATTTTACAATCTCTTTAGCAGAAAAAAACGGACTTATTCAATTACGAATTACGAATGTCTTACGGTCTTACCATCTTACGGTCTTACGCTTGTCCGGGGATACCGCCGATTGGGGGGAAAAAATTACCGAACACCGGATTGGTACCGCCGCTTTTATTCATTTCCTCGTACTTGCGGATGTTATCCTGAAGCGCCAGCGAGAGTCTTTTAGCATTGTCGGGAGTAAGGATAACCCGGCTTTGCACTTTTGCTTTTGCAGCGCCGGGCACGATACGGATGAAGTCAATGATAAACTCCGAAGAAGAATGAGCTATGACAGCCAGATTAGCATAAGTGCCTTGTGCAATTTCCTCCGATAATTCTATTTGAATCTGATTTTGTTTCAGATTCGGGTCGTTATTTTCCATCATGTATAGTATTAATAATTGATATTTTGATGACAAAGATAGTACAACTTGAGAGACAAACAAAAAATTCTTTTTGAAAAAATTTGCCTTTTCCAAAAAAACACTTAGTTTTGTGCTCAATTTTGATAAAAGAAACAGGATGAAACAAATTATTTCACTTTTCGGATTGTTAGTAATCGCTGTGACAATAACAGCTCAGACCAATGTGGAGAAAGTAACGCCAACCAAAGCGACAGGGTATGGAATCTTTTATACGCTCCCAAAGACATCATTTATTATCAATGTAGAGGCGACAAAAGTTACTGTAAAAGCGGGACCCTATTATCGGTATGCAGAACGGTATCTGGGTGTGAAGGATGTAGTAACCGAAGACGCCGTTTATTATGAACTCGGTAGGATAACTATGTTCAATAAAGGGGTTCCTGACCCGAATCAAAGGTATAAAATAGAGTTCAATCAAAAGACGGTGGCGCCTTATGCTTTTCTCACACGCGATGGTTTATTGTGTGCCATCAATGTGGCGTATGTTCCTGAATTTATCGATGAAGAAAGAAGAGTGGAACATAAGGAGATATCTTCATTTTCTACATCCGTATATTCAGAAGAACTATTGAGGGCCGGCTCTGAACCCAGACAGGCGGAGGTGGCCTCCAAGCTTATTTACGAATTGCGCGAGAGTCTCAAGGATATAATAACAGGTAATGCCGATTACATGCCGCCCGATGGAGAAGCGTTGAAATTGATGATTAATAAGTTAGAAGAGCAGGAAAAGGCCTTGGTAAACCTGTTTACCGGAATCAAAAGCCGCGAAACGGAATATTATGACGTCACCATCACACCCGAAGATGAACTGGAAAGGGAAGTGCTGTTTCGTTTTTCAACCAAATTAGGGATATTGGATGAGGATGATTTGGGTGGCGAACCGGTCTATATGAACCTGACAGCCATAGAACGAAAACCGGAATTAGACCCGAAGGAAGCAGATAAAAAAGCAAAATCAAAAGGACTTGTTTATAATGTGCCGGGCAGAGGACGGGCAGAGATATTTTATAACAACAAATCACTGTTGAAAAAGGAAACTCTTGTCGTTCAGTTCGGTATACGGGATGTGTTACTGCCGGTACTGTTTGAAGACAAAAAACAACCGATAAAAGTCACCTTTTATCCGGAAACAGGCGCTCTTAAAAATACTTCAAATTAATCAAATAATAATTTAATAATAAAGTACTATGTTTAAAAATCATCCTAAAGGATTATTTGTAGCGTTTTTCACGAATATGGGAGAACGATTTGGTTTTTACACCATGATGGCTATATTGGTTTTGTTTCTGCAAGCTAAATATGGTCTGACGGAAGAACAAGCCGGCGGTTATTACAGTTGGTTTTATTTTTCTATTTATGCACTGGCTTTAGTGGGTGGAATGCTTGCCGACTGGACTAAAAAATACAAGTTAGTCATTTTATTAGGCCAGTTAGTCATGTTTACCGGTTATGTCCTGATCGCCTTACCGGGCATGTCATTAACCGCATCTTTCATTAGTTTACTGATTATTGCGTTAGGTAATGGTCTCTTTAAGGGGAACTTGCAGGCGGTTGTAGGCCAACTGTACGACAATGAGAAATATAAACACTTACGCGATATTGCCTTTATGGTTTTTTACATGGGGATCAACGTCGGCGCTTTTTTTGCTCCTTTTGTAGCGACAGGCGTAAGGAACTGGTGGTTAGGGTCGCATGGTTTTCTACATGACGGCAGTTTGCCTGCATTGTGTCATCAGATGATAGGAGGCAAGTTGGGGGCAAATACAGCTCAATTACAGGAATTAGCAAATGGGGTTGTAATGAACGGGCAACCGGTGATCGATTTAATGAGATTTTCTCAAACGTATATTGACGTTTTCTCAAGAGGATATAATTGGGCTTTTGCCGTGGCAGCGGGAGCCATGATTGTATCTTTATTGATTTATCTGATATTCAACAAAATGTTACCTGAAAAGAGCAAGGAAGTTATAAAAGAGGTTTCTACGCCCAAAAACAGTCTTACCACAGACGCCCGCAAATTTTTTGTCCCTGTCCTGCTGTGGGCTCTTACTACCGTTCTATTTCATTTATTAGGATTATGGACGGGGTTGGATCAACTGGACTATGCTTTTGGATTAGCGATAGGTCTTTTCATCGCTTTTGTAACCTATATGTTTCAGATTTCCACAAAAGAGGAAAAGCCGAAAGTGGCGTCATTATGCTTAGTTTTCGTCGTAGTTATTTTCTTCTGGATGTCATTCCACCAAAACGGATTGACATTAACCTATTTCGCACGCGATTATACCGTGAAAGAAGTAGGCCCTGTCACAAACTTATTTTTTAATCTTTGGTCGATACTGGCGGTAATAACAACTATTGGCGGCGCTGTGCTGGCATTGCGCAAAAATAATATCCGGAATCGTTTAATTGGCCTCGCCATGTTCTTTATCGGCGGCGGAATTTGCGTTTATTATATAATGAATCTATCTCAGGCTTCCAACGCTATCTCGCCGGAAGTGTTCCAGTCTTTCAACCCGCTCTATATTGTCTCTTTGACGCCATTGGTAATGGGCGTGTTTATCCTGTTAGGCAAGAAAGGCAAAGAACCCTCTACGCCACGGAAAATCGGTTTGGGCATGATTATCGCCTCATTAGGATTTGTCGTTGTCTTAATAGCCTCATTGAACCTAATTTCACCTCATTTGTTGAGCGGCGCCGCAACGCCCGATTCTTCAAGGGTCAGTCCTTACTGGCTGATGAGCAGTTATTTAATACTCACCATTGCTGAGTTGTTCCTCAGTCCGATGGGCATATCGTTTGTGTCAAAAGTGGCGCCTTCCCGTTTTCAGGGATTGATGCAAGGCGGTTGGTTATTAGCTACTGCTGTGGGTAACAAGTTTTTGTTTGTAGGCAGTCTGATGTGGAATCGTATCGATCTTTATATGCTGTGGGGTATCTTCATTATCTGTTGTGTTCTTTCAGCTCTTTTTATTTTCTCTATCATGAAGAAATTAGAAAAATCAACGCAATAGTTTTTAAATTATTTTACAAAATGAAGCAGTTGGAAGTTCGAATCCCAGAAGGATAGAGGGACGACAGGGCGTTCAGGCATCACCTGTCACGCATTTACTTGGCTTTTGCCGCAGCGTGGCTCCGGCAAGAAAAAACGGATGTCTTTTCCGTCCTTAACGGATTGACGAATAAAAGTGGAAGAAATCTCGATAAGAGGCGCTTCCACTTTTTTTACAGTTGTATATTTTGGGGGGATTACGATTTCATATCCTTTTCGGGGATAGATATGAATTGGGAATTGTGCAATCAATGATTTGTAATCTTTCCATCCGGTGATGCCGTTCCAACTGTCAGCGCCAATGACTAAGTGAAAGGTCCTATCCGGAAAATTCTCCTGTAAAGCGCGTAAGGTATTTATTGTATACGAAGGACGTGGCAGTGAAAATTCGATATCGCTTGCTTTGAATTTGGCATAACCGGCAATAGCCGATTCGACTAATTGAAGACGTCGCTTCTCGTCCATCAGGTCGGATTCTTTTTTTAACGGGTTTTGCGGGGTGACAAGAAACCATAGTTCATCTATCCCGCCAAATTCGCAAATCCAGTTTGCCAATGCGAGATGTCCGATATGAATCGGATTGAAAGAGCCTGAAAATATACCGGTAATCATTTTTAATTACGAATTTCTTACGGTCTTACCTCATAGCACATTGAGTACCTGCTCTTTGATTTGTTCTAATTCATCTTTCATTTGGACGACGATTTGTTGCATTTCCGCATGATTACTCTTTGAACCCATCGTATTGATTTCACGCCCTATCTCCTGTGCGATGAATCCGAGCTTTTTACCTTGCCCATGCCCGCTGTTCAGTGTTTCCATAAAATAGTTCAAATGGTTGACTAACCGAATCTTTTCTTCATTGATATCTAACCTTTCGATATAATAAATCATCTCTTGTTCTAAACGATTGGCATCTACCTGAACATCCGGTATCTTCTGCAAATTTTCGGTTATGCGCAACCTGACTTTTTCAAGCCTTTCTTTCTCGAATGGCTCGATTTGCTTCAGCAGTCCGGTTATATTAGCAATTTTCTGTTCAAATAATTGGCTCAGCATTTGGCCTTCCTGTATTCGAAATTCGCAAAGTTTGCCGAGCGCTTCATTGATAGCCTTAAAAACCTGTTTCCATTCTTCTTCGTCGGCTCCTGCCATTTCGGTTTTGATGACGTCCGGCAGGCGAAGCAGGGTAGGAAACCATTCTACCGGTTTGTTTATATTCAGTGTATCAGCGATTTTCTCAATCTGGTTCTTATAACATTCTACCATTGAGGCATTGATTTTGACATCCATCTCCGTTCCGATATTTTCGACGTTGACGATGAACTCTATTTTCCCGCGTTCAAGTGTTTGTGACAACATCGACCGTATCTCCATTTCTTTTTCGCGATAAATAGAAGGGATACGGGTGAAAAAGTCTAATTGTTTGCTGTTAAGGGATTTAATCTCTATTGTAACTTTTTTAGTAGGCAGTTCAACTACTCCTTTACCAAAGCCGGTCATTGATTGAATCATACATTTCATCTTTAAAATTGGAGCAAAGATAGTGCAATCCGAGAGATATACAAAATTTGGATTTCAGAAAATCTTTTGTACCTTTGCCGCGCAGTATGTCTCAAAAAATGGTGATTTTTATTCGTATTGATTTGACATATTGAATGAAGTTTAAAAATAAGCTGCTTTTATACTCTTTCTTTCAAGAGTTTAACAGATATGAAGTGTGGGAAATCTTTTAAAAATTGTAAAAAAAACAATGATGAAAAAAACAGTTATTCTTTTCCTAATGATCCTGTTTGCCGGATTTATGGCGACAGGACAGCAAGGCAATATCAAATTCACCGAATATGAGTTGCCTAACGGATTGCATGTGATTCTGCATCAGGATCATGCAACGCCAAATGTGATTGTGTCGCTCATGTATCATGTAGGCTCCAAGAACGAAGACCCTGAACGAACCGGGTTTGCGCATCTTTTCGAGCACCTTATGTTTGAGGGTTCCGAGTACATCGACAGGGGCGAGTATATGAAGATTGTGCAGGCAAGCGGCGGCGAACTGAACGCTAATACCTCGTTTGACCGCACTTTCTACTTTGAAATGATGCCGTCCAACCAGTTAGAGTTGACCTTGTGGATGGAATCGGAACGCATGTTACATGGAAAGGTAGATACCATAGGCGTCAATACCCAGAAAGGTGTGGTTATTGAAGAACGTAAACAAGTAATGGATAGTCGCCCGTATGGCTCCTTTTTTGAAGAGCTAAACAAACGCCTTTTTACCGTTCATCCCTATCGTTGGCACATGATCGGTTCCCCAGAGCATATCCGGAATTCGAGCTTTGATGATGTCTATAATTTTTATAAGACTTATTATGTGCCAAACAACTGTGTATTAGTGATTGCAGGTGATTTTGAAGAAACAAAAGCAAAAGAATGGGTGCAGAAATATTTCGGCGACATCCCAAGAGGAACAAACCCTATCAATCATCCTTCAGTTGTTGAGCCCCCGTTACAGGGCGAGGTTCGGGATGTGGTATATGATAAAATACAGCTTCCCGGCGTGTTTATGGCTTATCGGGCGCCTGCCATGGAAACGAAAGATGCATATGCCATGGAACTTTTATGCGCTGTGCTTTCGAGCGGAAAAAGCGCCCGTATAAAAACTAATATTACTGATAAGGGGATTAGCGTTGAAGCAACTGCTTTAAATATAGGATTTGAACACCCCGGAGCGGTATATGTTATAGGTATAGCCAATGTTGGTAAAACAGCCGAAGAAGTAGAGGACGCACTTAACATTGAATTTGAGAAGCTATGCAATGAGCTTGTTTCGGAAGATGAATTTCAAATGGTAAAAGCAGCCAAGGAATATGAAGTGGCCTCCGGCATGACCTCGTTATTATCCATTGCCGAACAACTTTCAAATAACTATACCTTTTTAAAAGATGCCGGCAGGATTAACAAACAGTTAGAGAACTATAACACAATTACACGTGAAGACCTTAAAAACACGGCTGCTAAATATTTCATCAAAGAAAACCGCGTCGTGCTATACTATCTACCGGAGGAGTAGGTGAAAAGGTTTCACCCTTTTCACCCTTTCACCCTATTTATTATTCATTATTCATTATTCATCATGAAAAAAATATTAAACTTATTGACTCTTTTGCTTTGTGCAACGTTATTGAGTGCACAAACGATCGACCGCAGCATACGACCAACTGCCGCACCTGCTAAAGAAATCGAGATTAAAGACGCCCTGATATTTACCCTGCCCAACGGGCTTAAAGTATTTGTCGTGGAAGATAACCGTGCCCCTATTGTATATTATTCGTTGCAATTAGACGTAAAACCTGCTTTAGAAGTAGAAAAAGCTGGGCTGCAGGACATGTTTTCCAACGTTATTGGTACTGCTACCACTACAAAAACAAAACAACAACTCAATAAAGAGATCGACCTTATCGGGGCGAATATCAACCTGCACGCTCGTGGCGGAACCGGCGCCGGGTTAAAAAAATATGAGTCGAAATTGTTGGAACTGCTTTCGGATATGATACTAAACCCTCTTTTCACACAAGAAGAGTTGGACTTGACACTGGGAAAAGCAAAAAGTGGCTTGGAGTTCATTAGTAGCGAGGGCGGTCAAATATGTAGCCGGCTAAAAAATGCCTTGGTGTTCGGCAATCAATTTCCGGATGGAGAGGTTCAAACAATTGAGACTTACGAACGGGTTGCGATTCCTGACTTGCAGAGATTTTACGATACCTACTTTTCACCGAATGTAACACGTCTTGTAGTGGTTGGCGACGTTACCGAAGAAGAGGTCAAAGCCAATGTACAAAAATATTTCGGCGACTGGAAACGCAAAGAGGTGCCCGAAGCTAAATATGTTATCCCACAAGCGCCTCAGGAAGCAAAAGTGGCGATGTACAATAGCGCCGGCGCAGTACAATCGTTCATAACCGTTAGCTATCCTGTTGATTTCAAGCCCGGAGCGGCTGATGCAGAAGCAGCGACGATGGCCAACTATATTTTTGGTGGTGGCTCATCGAGTAAACTCTTCCTGAATCTACGGGAGAAAAATAGTTATACGTATGGCATATATAGCAACCTGCAAAATGGTGAATTGACAGGATTATTTGAATTGTCGGATGGTCGTGGCGGCATCGGCTCCGTTAATGCAGCCTCAACTGACAGCGCCCTTGTTCAAATTTTTCATGAAATGAACAATGTTATCAACACACCAATAACCCGAGAAGAACTGACAGCCGCAAAAGCCTTTTTGACCGGAAGTTTTGGCCGTTCGTTGCAAGACCCTGCTACCATAGCCCGTTATGCTACACAGATCGACAAGTATAACCTCCCCAAAGATTATTACAAGAATTATTTAAAACGGATTGATGCCCTGACTGTTACCGATATTCAGGCCGCTGCAAAAAAATACTTCAAACCCGAAAATGCTTGGGTCGTGGTAGTAGGCGATAAGGAACATGCTGGCGGACTAAAACAGTTTGCCGCCAACCATACAGTACAGTTTTATGACTTAAACGCGAACCCGGTAGATGCTCCCGAAACGAAAGCAGCCGATATAAGCGCCGAACAGATTATCGATAACTATGTGAAAGCGTTAGGCGGCGTGACAGCCATTGAAGCCATCACCGACTATAAACTGAACGCAACCATGAGCGCCATGGGGCAGAACATGGATATAGTCATCATGTTCAAGTCGCCCCACTATTCGCTTAATAGTATGGGTATGGGGGGTATGACAGTGCAAAAGATGGTGTTTGACGGCGTCAGCTATAAAATATCAGGCATGGGAGGCGCCCAAGAGTTTACGGAAGGCGACGAATTTGAGACCGCAAAGGCCGAAGCATCCGTTTGTCCCGAAATGAATTTTATAAAAAACGGATATACTTTAAATGTCAAAGGGATAGAAATGATAAACGATACAGAGGTTTATGCGCTTAACGTAATTAAAAAGGGGTCAGAGTCTGTTTACTATTTTGATACAAAGACGCATCTGTTAATACAAACCGTTATAAACAGGGAAACACCGCAGGGCATCGTCCAACAGATTGTCGAATCGGGTGACTATCGTCCCGTAGGCGGCGTCCTCTTTCCTTTTGTCAATGTGCAAAAAGTGCCCTCTATGAATATGGAGATGAAGATGATTGTAAATGATATTCAGGTAAACTCCGGTTTAACCATTGAAGACTTTCAGTAAAGATGTATCATGCTACTTATTAAGGATGCAATTCAAATTGTCGCTTGTCCCAACGAGATAAGTGACAATTTGAATTGCACCCCATATTAAGCGGTTTTTTTGTTATTTTGAAAAAAAACCGTACTTTTGCGGTTTTGTAATCAGAGTAGAAAGAATAAAATTGCCTTTTTGATGGATAAATATTTAATGATTAAGACCCGGGATGAACTGTTACGAATAAAGATTGAGAATATTCTTTATTTCGAAGCCGACCGGAACTATACAAAACTTTTATTGTCTGCAGGAATCCAGTTTACTTTTGCCGTAAATATCGGAAAAGTCGAAGAAATGTTGGCTGCGCAATTATCGGAGCCGAACACTATATTGATTCGTGTAGGTAAGAGTCATATAATCAATAAACAACATATATTACAAATTAATCTGCCCAAACAAAAGATGCTTCTATTAGCCGGTGAGGGGAAGCCGCGTGAGGTTATCATTCCGAAAGAACCCTTGCGCGCTTTGAAAGAATCATTGGAAACCGAAGTCTTAGGTGTTAAAAGCGCTCAGTAGTTTGGTAATTGAACGAAGGACAAATGAATATTACAATCGGGAGAGCTGAAGACAACACATTCGTAATCAATGATCCGGAGGTAAGTCGTTATCATGCGGTATTGACGCGGGACGATTCCGGTGAATTGGTATTACAGGACCTTTTGACTACAAATGGGACTTTTGTAAATGAGAATCAGGTAGTTATTAAAAAAGTGTCGCCTGATGACAAAATTACGTTCGGGACAAACTATGCCATCAATATGTCGGATTTGTTACACGGATTCAACGATTACAGTGATGATTTTGTTTTGTTAAAAAATGTGTATGATACGTATGTCAGGGAAAAGATACGTATTCAGTCGAAGAATCAGTTTAAGACAAGGCTTTTTCAGACAATTCCTTTTGCTGTCATCGGCGTTTTCGGCATAATGATGAGCGTATTAGGACACGGAAATAAGGCGCTGCTTGTAATAAGTTTTGTCTTAGCCATTTGTGCGCCTACTTTAGGTATCTACTTAGGCGCACGGCAGGCGGCAAAAATTCCTGCGATGTTACAAAACCTTGCCAATAAATTTAAAATCGATTATGTATGTCCGAAGTGCGGTACTTTTCTGGGGGAGATCCCTTGGGAATCGTTACATAACAAAAAGCATTGTCCCGCTTCTTCCTGCAAAGCAAATTGGGTTCGTACCTAAGCAAAAATGGCTTCGTACATAAAAGGCTGTCATTTGTACAATATTCACGTATGTTTGTCCGTTTTGTAAAAAAAACTTTGATTTTAGAGTAGTACGGTAAGATTATAAAAACTATTTTTGCAGTCGAAAAAATTATATTTATTATGAAAGATGAATATACTTTCGTTACGTTAGATAACGATATGGTCACTACAGGCGACGCCGTATTTGTTGATATTGATGATGCGGTAACCTCAGAGTTGGATTTTGTCCGGATAGATGACTCGTATGGTATGTTTGATGGAACGGCGGATGATAGCGCCGACTTCATTATGTTGGATGATATGGATATGATCAATGATATGGACATTGATTCATACATGTCGGATATAAATGAGGCTGACGTTTCAATCATCTTATGATTTCCGTTAAATGTCCGCATTGTAAGATTGGACTGAAGGTTGACGAGACGAAAATCCCGCAGGATATCGTATCGTTCAAATGCCCGAAATGCAAAAAAGAAATTCCAATCTCATTCGTGGAACAGATGCTCGGGCAGGTAACCGATGTCGAAACGGTTGTAGTTTCACCAAAGGCAAAACATGTTGGTATTGGCGTGTTGACTGTGCTTCCCACAGCAGATACGCCACAGCAGGAATTTCAGTTAAGTGAAGGAGTAATGATAGTAGGCCGTAAAGCGAAAGTCTCTACGGCCACTATTTGTATTAAGACGGATGATAAGACAATGAGTCGCAACCATCTACGCATCGAGGTCAAAAAAATTCCGAAAGGTAACGGATTTTTACACTATCTTTCGGACAATAATAGTAAGAACAATACGTTATATAATGGAAAATGTATCGAAAACGGAGAGGTGGTCGTATTGAAAGACAACGATGTAATCGTATTGGGACGAACCATTATCCGTTTTAATGAATAAACCATTAATAGCCATGGATATAACTCTTGAAATGCCGGTTGCTGCATCCGAAAAAGGTAAACGCAATAATAATGAAGACTGTATATACCCCTTGTCCGAACTGGCGAACCCCGGACAACGTTTGTTTATGGTTTGCGATGGGGTAGGGGGCGCCGAAAAAGGCGAAGTGGCAAGTTTTCTTACCTGTGATTCATTTCGTACTTTTTTCAGTACTTTTTTTGAGGGGGGAGACCCTTCTGAAGAGTTCATCAACAAAGCGGTTCATTATGCCGAATCCCGTCTGGATGAAAATGTGCTACTTCACCCTGAAGCACAGGGTATGGCAACTACACTAACATTTTTATTTATAAGCGAATCGGGAATTACCGTCGCACACATCGGCGACAGTCGTATTTATCAGTTTCGTGAGGGAAGCATCATCTTTGAGACCGAAGACCATTCATACGTACAGTCGTTAGTCAATTTAGGAGAAATAACAAAAGAAGAGGCTTCAATCCATCCTAAAAAAAATATCATCACGCGGGCATTAAGTGGTGCGGCCTGTTCTGTGAACGCAGAAGTAGCTTTTATCAGGGATATTCGAGAGGGTGACGTCTTTTTCCTGTGTACTGATGGCGTGACGGATTGTTTTACAGATGAAGAACTCGCATCCCTGTTCGCGTCAGGTCGCAACGCTGAGTCTATTAAAGACCTACTGATAGAAAAATGCTCCGTAGAATCGAAAGATAACTTCTCGTTCTATATCATTCCGGTACAAAGCATTCAAAAAATTGCCGACTATAAACAATATCTTCTGTCATTTTTTTACTCTTTTGTATAATTAATTATTTGTATTTCTCTCGGCTTGTACTGTTTTTTATCAGGAATATAAGGATATAGGCGCCTTGGAAATAAAAATAAATGATTTTTTTTTTGTATTTCTCTCGGCTTGTACTATCTTTGTGCGGTTTTTATCGCACGAAGAACAGATATGAATTTACCTGACGGATATTTTTTACAGGGCAAGAAATACCGGCTGACGCATACGATTGGTCAGGGAGGGTTTGGTATTACGTATTTAGGTGTATGGAATACGGAAGTAAAAGGCGGACTGGGCGCTATGAAAACAACCGTACCTGTCTGCATCAAAGAATATTTCTTTAAAGATTACTGCTATCGCGACAATAATTCGCACGCTGTGAGAGTTCATTCTATCACAGGTGAAAAACTTTTTGGTAAATTCAAGGAGAAACTGATAGAAGAAGCCAATATCTTATCAGCCGTTCATCATCCGAATATCGTCAGTGTGCTCGAAGTTTTCGAGGAGAATAATACCGCCTATATCATCATGGAGTATATCAAAGGATGCTCATTGAAATATCTACTCGAAAAGAATGGCATATTACCCGAATACAAGGTGATTAAATATACGCACCAGATCGGGAACGCACTTTCTTTCGTACATGAAAAAAACATCGTACATTTGGATATCAAACCCGGAAATATTCTGATTGACCAACATGATAATGCGCGTTTGATTGATTTCGGAGTAAGTAAACGATACGACATTGAAGAAAAGGAAACAAGTACGACTACCCTGACTCTATCGAAAGGATTTGCCGCTATCGAGCAATATGATGACGAAGGTATGCTGAGCTTTTCGGCGGCTCCTGATATTTATTCGCTTGGAGCAACGATGTATAATCTGCTGACAGGCGTTATCCCTGTAGAATCGATCCTGCGGGCGACCAAACAGATGCTTCCACCTTCGGCCTATAATTCCAATATCACACCCAAAACGGAAAAAGCGATCCTAAAAGCAATGGAGTTAAAACCGAAAGATCGCTACCGGAAAGTGAACGAATTACTCGTAGCTATCGATACCCCTACTTACGAATTTTCAGAAAACACCTATACGGATTCGAACCGGATAGAAGATGATGAAAGTACGGAGCTATTCAAGACCCCTGATATAAAACTTCTTGCTGATGATGAGGAAGATAAAACGGTTTATAATACTGCTGAATACTCGAAATCAAGGAAGAAACACAAATCACGACACAGCACAAGGCGAAGAGTGGTTTTAGTCGCTTCCATATTGATGGCCGCTTTTATCGGGTATGCCATTATTAGCTATATTTTTGAAATCACAAGTTCGCAAGTTACGTTAAACGTACTGACTATGCCGGATGATGTATCGACCTTTACACCAGATTCAACCTCTGTGATTCAAACAGATAGCCTAAATTCGGAACAACCCGAACCACCAGAGACAACTTCAGGAACAACCGAACATTCCAACGGACAAACTATACAAGGTCAACCATCGGTTACGAATACCCCAACTCAAAATACCCAAACGCAGGTCAATAATCCCCAAACATCATCGACTACGTCAAATCAGGTCATAGCTAACAACAATGCGGCAACCACACAAAGAAATGAAACACCTGAGGCCAATATGCAGTCATTAACAGCGGAGGAAATAGCTTCGATAGAAAAAGATTATGCCGGTTTTATCTCTTTGGGAATGTCTAAAAAATCATCCGGAGACATTACGGGAGCGCTTAATGATTTCAGGAAGGCTTCAGAGATTGCAAAAAAAATAGACAAAGATTTGGAAGAGGTCAATAAATTAATCGATGATTGTAAAGGACTTGACACGCAAGATAAGAAAGTGAGATTGGATGAATATGAAATTATCGCTCCTTGGGGGGATTTGCAAATTTCTCGCAAAAAAAGTACGCAAAAAGTTGGCGCCCTTAATGCTTCGGGTGAGATAGCTATAGAATTTATATATGCGTATTATACGCCTACCGACAATGATTTTCGCGCTTTTTATAAGGACGCTAATAATGCGGATGTTTTTGATAAAACAGGTACAAAGCTATATTCAACAGGCTCTCTCCAATAAAACCTCGTTATGACAGGTTCTACTTACAGGATAAGTAGTATTTTTGATTTTTTTTGAGGTTTTTTTTTTCAATTAAAAAAAATCATATATCTTTGCGACCCGAAATCTTGTGTTGTATGAAACGAAATAGTATCATTTTTTTGTTATTGTTTTCAGTTTTTTTCGCTGCTGCCCAAAATCAGATTGATGAATATATCAAAAAAGGAGACGAGGCGATGAAAACACTTGACTATTTCTCGGCCCTAATGTCGTATGGAGAAGTAATCAATTTAAAATGTAATACACATAGCATAGACCGGTTAAAAACTATTTGGATTGCTCAGGATTCATTGCACGCTTCTATGGAGTACCTGATGAGAAAATGCTTAAGATGCTTGGAAGATAATGCAAAAATTAGCGATACAATCAGCATCAAATTGCTTATCGACTATTATACGGAAGGCATCGGAACGGACAAGAACGAACCAATGGCGGATTATTGGAAAGAGCGCCTCGAAGATATACGGAGTCCGAATCGGATGCCAATCAGACAAAATGGGGTAAAACCGCCTCGTGAAAAAGTTAAAATGCAATTTTTTGCCGGTTATTCGGCAAACTATTTAGCGCCTGTTGGCTTGACGGTAGGAGGCGTGGGTCGTTCGGTCGGATGGTATCTGCGATTTCGGACAAACTTATCCTTTCAGGATTATACGGAAGAGTGTGATGATGAAGGTAATATCCTCGGAGGCTTGAATGGCGGCAGGAGCTTGCCCGAACGTTTGCCCGGTAAGAAGACGAATATGTTAATCGGAACGGTAGGTATGTTAGTAAAGGTAGACCCTGCGTTTTTGATATCCGTGGGGATGGGTTATTGTAACCGTGAAACGCTTCATCAGTATCAAAGTATAAGCATTTATGAATCCAATGCGGAGGGTGAATTTTGGGCTAAAAAAACCTCATCATCTTTTAGCGGGGTCGCTTTTGATTTGGACGGAACATTCCGAATCGGGAAATCAATGTATGGCTCTGTAGGCGTCAGTTCGCTTCATTTTAAGTATGTATATGCTAATGCAGGTATAGGCTTATTTTTCTAAGATTTTTTTAGTGTGAAACGAAGCGCCCTGAATAAATGAACGAATTCAATTAATCAAAACTCATAATTGTAATTGCACATATGAAAACAATAGCATTAGTAATATCTTCTTTGGCTTCGTTTATATTGATGACCGGCTGTATTCAGAATGAGGCAGAGATACAGACGGGAGTGATAGGCGCTAAAGAGCCTGAATTCGAAGGAGCGCCTCAACCCGAAGCCGTAACGGCCTCCTCTATCCGGGTTTCTGCAACTGTCAGTAAGGAAAATGGATACAAGATAACTGAACGCGGTTTCATATACGGTACATCTTCCCCGCCTAATGAAGATTCCGAAGCGAAGAAAATTGTAGATACCGGTATGGATGTGGAACAACGGATAGGTAAATATACCTTGACAATGGAAGGTTTGAGTAATAATACACAGTACTATATTCAACCGTATGCTATCAACACAATAGGAACGGGGTTTGGTTCGGTATTAAGTAGAAATACCAATGAAGGAATCGCCAGCATCTCAACAATAGAACCGGAGGTTGTTCGCGCTTCATCCGCTATAACCGGCGTAGTGATTACTTTTACAGGTGAAGGCGAAATACTGAAGGCAGGCGTATGTTATTATGAAAAGGGACATAGCGAACAAACCGACACGTTCATTTATGTAACATCCTATCCTTATAGCGCTACGCAAGGTGATTCATTGAAATGTCATCTACAGGGATTAAAACCCGATACAGAATATGAAGTTAAAGCCTTTTTAGAAAACACATACGGTTCGACACTTGGAGAACTGTTCTCATTACAGACACAGGATGGCAGACCGATGATAGTTAATTCGGCAATAAACGAACAGAAATATACGGAAGTAACGTTAACTGCTACTGTCACTAACGGAGGAGATGAGACTGTCCTCATTGGCTCTTGCGGTTTCTGTTGGGCTATTTCGACCGAAACCACTAATCCTAACCTTTCAAATCATGTCGTCAGTTGTAATGCTGATAATAACGGATATTTTTCGGGTACCATAACCGGTCTTACATCAAATACCTTATATTACGCACGTGCATATGCAATAAGCGATTTGGGGATAATTGTCTATGGAGAAGATGTTATCCCTTTCCGGACCATATCAAATATTCCGACTGTTATTACCGATGAAGAAATAATTCGAGACGGAGGAAATGCCTTTGTTAAGGGGATTATTTACAATGAGGGAGAGTATCCGGTAACTGATTGGGGTTTTTGTTGGTCACGTTCCAACCCTTATCCGGGAATCGATACCGATTCGGTTCTGCATTTGACAACCAGAATTGACAGTTCATTTTCCGGACAACTTGCAAGATTAAGAGGAGGTATTACCTACAATGTACGCGCATATGCCACAAATGCAAATGGTACAGGCTACGGCGAAGTAATATCCTTTCAGACGCCACCTATCTTTGCAACCGGACTGCAAGAGTTTGGAGGCGAGATACGTCATCCTAATACCTTGGCTTATTTTTCTATTGGTCAATATTTATACATATTAGGCGGCGACTTAGGCCCAAATTGTACCAATGAATTATACCGATACTCCATTACATTAAATAGTTGGGACCAGATGCTTGCATTCACAGGAGGTCCTTCAAAATGGCAATATGGCGTCACTTACGGAAATGGAGCATATGTATATGGAGGCTTTAATTCAAATGGAAATGAAACCCCCGGAATATATTACTATGATCCTAATCAGAATAGATGGTTCTACTATGAAGGTCCCGATTCGACGATAGTTTACCAGACATTAGGATTTGCCCGAAGTAATGATATTTATTTTGTGGGAGGACATAGTGGTGATACGGTAAGGCAGGATGTGTGGAATTTCAATCATCCTGATAAACTCTGGCATAAAAAGACGGATTTTCCTGTTAAACAATACGGTGGAGTTGCTGCGGTAATCGATAATGTAGCATATGTCGGATTCGGAAGAGATGAGAACGATGAATGTAATCGTACTTTATGGGCTACGTCAGATGCTGCTGATACATGGGATTTTATAAGTTATTGTAATGAAATTTCCGGATATGTTGTTGGCGGAGTTGCTTGTCAAGGACGTTTGTATGTCGTAGATCAAATAGAAAATGAATTTTCTATACTTGAATATAATCCGGTAACGGATGAATGGATAAGGAAATCCTGGTTTCCTTCCGGTCATAAAGCATTTCATTGTATATATATGGTTAATAATAAAATATATATAGGCTTGGGTGGCAGCAGATTATTTATGGTTTACGACCCATTATGGGACAATGAATAAACAATACCGGCGCAAGAGGTAAAATGAAAAATTTTTTCATTTTTCATTTTTATTACTATCTTTGCACCGCTTTTCAGGGAAAAAGTATAGGAGAGATGGCAGAGTGGTCGATCGCGGCGGTCTTGAAAACCGTTGAACCGAGAGGTTCCGGGGGTTCGAATCCCTCTCTCTCCGCTTTCCCTTTGTAATTGGCTCATTATTAGGCTGTTACAAAAACGGAGAGGAAAAGCACTCAGTAAGAGTTTTTTAAATGATTG
>JGI24702J35022_10000352_pt1 | contig 27241 bp, 22 predicted proteins | sample TergutTh196P4_FD_35022 | JGI IMG/M metagenome (IMG submission 35022)
TTTTCGAAGGAATAATTGCTTTATTTCGAGAAAACTTAACGAAGTATGGCGGAAAATACGCCATAAGACAGGCGTTAGGGATTTTTGTCCAAGGCTCCTAGTTTGACCGGCTATGTTATGCGCTCAATAGTTTGGCCGGCCAAGGTATGAGTTCAGTGGTTTGAACAGTCATGTTATGCGCTCAATAGTTTGGCCGGCCAAGGTATGAGTTCAGTGGTTTGAACAGTCATGTTATGATCTCAATAGTTTGGCCGGTCATGTTATGAGTTCAATATTTTGACCGGCTATGTTATGCGCTCAATAGTTTGGCCGGCCAATGTATGAGTTCAATATTTTGACCGGTCAAGATATATTTTTTCAACATTGGAATATAAAACACAGATTTACCTAAAACTGTGACGCCCTTACCACTCTCCCCGAGTGGTTTTCTATATGCAGAACGCTGCGTAATGCGGCAGGAAGCTGACATTCCCATCCTTCCCGAAATTTTTCTCGGAAAATCTGATTAAACAGGCCGGCTGATATTTCTGTGTGAACACGCTTAGGCTCTTAGAGCGCGTTTTAATTCCTTTTTTAACCTCTACGCCTATAATTTCAGTTTCCTTTTGAATAACAAAATCAAGCTCCGCAATGTGCTCACTGGTCCAATAAAACAATGAGTGATTATTCGAGGTCAGCGCCTGTGCGATGTAATTTTCGGCTACAGAACCCATGAACAGATTACTTTCCCCACTCATAACGGTCTGCTGTGGGATCCCTGATTTCATGGTGAGCAACCCTATGTCGTTCATGTAAAGTTTATATGAAGATAAATCCTCGTAAACCGCAATGGGGCTCATCGCATGTTCAATTTTACGGCATTTAAGCACAACACCCGCTTGAATCAGCCAGTCAATAGAAGCGCCAAACAGGGACGCGCCGCCTCCTCTTTTTACAACCTTATACTGAAACTTCTTGTTTTCCTTAGCAAGTTGCACGGGAATCGAGTCATAGCAGGCACGGATTTTTACTGTTTCAGGCGGCTCTGCGTATTTTGCCATATCCGCCACATAATTGTTAACTATCTCGTTTTGAATGGTTGGAATAAGTATCGTTTTACCGCTATCAGCGAAGGCGTTCACACAAGAGGGCATTCCTCCTACAATAAGGTAACAGCGATACAGCTCCACAGCTTTTTGGTGTAGCGCTTCAGGCATAGCTGTCATACTATCGTAGCAGGTGCGGATATCCTCAGCCAATCTAGACTCACCAACGGCCCAAAGGAATTCTTCATAATCCAGCGGGTAAAGCGTCATGCTCTCTACTTTGCCCACAGGGAAAGAGTACTGTTCTCTGTTGATTGATACCCCCAACAAACTGCCCGCCGCTGCTACATGGTACTCCGGCGCGTTCTCAGCGAAGTATTTCAGTGACGTTAGCGCTCGTTCGCAGGATTGTATCTCATCAAAAATAATAAGTGTTTCCCCTGGAAGTATGACAGTATTTACCGTGGTTTCAAGAAACTGAATCAGCCGCTTGGGACTAATGTCGCCGGAAAAATACCGCGCAACAGCCAGATTGGTCTCGAAGTTGACATATACCACGTTTTTATAATGACTGCCCCCAAACATGTTGAGAATGTATGTCTTTCCAACTTGCCGAGCGCCATAAAGCAAGAGTGGCATTCTCCCATCTGAACGGTCTGTACGGTTTTTCCAATCGAGAAGCTTTTCTTCTATTTTTCTTTGCATAATTACTACCCTTATACAGTATTATACTCGAGAATGATAATTATATCAATAATAATATTGTTATTGAGTATTTTTTCCGACATAACAGACGCGGGGCGCGGGACGCGGGGCGCGGGGCGCGGGGCGCGGGACGCGGGGCGCGGGGCGCGGGGCGCGGGAACTGCCGAAAAGACCAATTATTATGCATACTGATATGCCTCAAGTTTCTTTGCAACGAGGTCGTTTTGCAGGATTTAGGGGCGGTTACAACTGAAGCATAAACGTTATGGTTCCTGGGCGTTCATACTTTCGTTGAGTTCAAAAAGTATGTTGATTCAGCAAGTCTTTACCTTTTTGAATGCCCTGCGCCACATATGCCTGGATCACATCCGATTCTACGCCAGCAAGGAAAAGTCTCGCGGAGAAAGTAGGAGTAATTAACTGTTCAAAGCCGTATTCGCCCTTCCGAATTGAATACGCGTACATTGCCTCAAACTCACCACCACAGCCTACCATACAGGCTATGCGTATTTTCTGACGGTTTTCCGCATAGGGAGTATCTTTTAAACAACTCAGAAGCAGCTCGCTGTTAGCCAATGAGTATGCTTGTCGCGCGGATGGAAACCGCGTTGAATATATATAGGAGGAAACGCCAGAATCGGAGCAAGCAACAGAGTATAGATGGGCGTAGTTAACGCCAACATAAGTTACCCATGGGTTTTCATTCCCATTCTTCGTGGAAAAATAGGCCAGGTAGCGATTATGAGTCTCCTGCAGTAATTCCTTATATACTTCTGCAAAGAGGGATTCCTTTTTGTGGTAATGATACGTTAAATTACCCAATGAAATACCACACTCGGTCGCGATGTCCCGCATTGTCACTTTTTCCGGGCCGATTCTCGAAAACAATTCTATTGTTATCTGGAGTATTTGTTTCTGAAGTCCGTCGCTCAGTATGTCTCCCCGCTTCCTCTTCTTCTTCCTCTTCCCTGCCCCCTATTCCTGTTTCGCTCTCTTTATATAATACTATGATTATTATAGCATCCTGTAGATTTTGTGGCAAATAAGACCAAGAAGGGATGCAGGCGGGAATGAAGGCGAATGAAGGCGGGGTTACAGTTCTCGGCTTGCCAGCCCCGTCGTCATTGCGAGCGGAGCGAAGCAATCCAGTCTTTTTTTGTCGGTCGATAGATTTTTTTCTGGATTGCCGCGTCGCTTCACTCCTCGCAATGGCGTATGCCCCACACTCGGCGCCAAGTGAACTGAAACAAGACGGGTATTCGGGCGCGTAAACAGGCAGGAATACAGGCTTTACCCGCAACCCATACAGGCGTCCGGAGCGAATCAAACAGACCATGCTCGGGAAAATATTCCAGGCATAGCTTTGGCATATCTCCGGCATATCTCAGTTATCTTTGGCACATCTTTTTGGCCTTTTTGGTTAAATCTTTTGATAATATTTTTTGAGTTCTATTGACAAAAATGGAAAAATTAGTACAATTAGTACATGTACAGTACATGTTCTAATAAATTTATTACACAACATTCCCCACAATAACTAATTAGGAGGTTATGATTCTAATGGAAGCGTGTAAAACAACAATTGCAAGATCAGACGGAAGCAGCTATGAGATAAAAGTCAATTCCGTCGCCAGTATTAACACGACCAAATGTGTAAACTGCGGAGAATGCAGGACAATTTGCCCTGTTGACGCTATCTCGGAAAAGCAGCGGGTTATATGCCGTCTGTGCCCGGGATGCACAGATAAACCAGCGCTGCTTTACGATGAAATGGTAGCGCTGGCAACTAAAGAATCGTGCACCACAGCCTGTCCGCTTGGGATGAGTCCGCAGGGGTATATTAACCTGTTGGCCGCCGGTAAAGAAAAAGAAGCGTTTGAGCACATTTGGAAGTATAATCCGCTTCCTTCCATCTGTGGACGCATCTGCCATCATCCCTGTGAACAGGTTTGCAAACGCGGCTCGCTCGTAGATGAACCTTTGGCTATACGAGGCGTCAAGCGATACCTTTCTGACAAGTTTGCAGATTATACGCCAGAGGAGTACCCGGTCATTTACCAGGAGAAAGTCGCGGTTGTCGGAGCGGGGCCGGCGGGTCTGATGGCCGCGCACACTTTGGCGCAGTTGGGGTACAAAGTCACCATTTTTGATAGGGAACCAAAAGCCGGTGGGATGATGAACGTCGGTATTCCACAATTCAGGCTGCCGCAGGGCGTAACAGCAGCCGATGTGTCACGGCTTGAACGCGCCGGCATTGTATTTGAATTGGGTCGAAGCATTTCAAAAAATCAAATCAACCAGTTTAAAAAAGAATTCGACAAGATCATTATTGCGACGGGAGCGCCTCACTCCAAAGAGCTGCACATTGACGGCTGGCGAAAGGAAGGAGTATTGACCGCTTTGCATTTCATGGAACGTGCAAATCAGTTCCAGCAGTTATACCGGCATCCCGGTCAGGCATTCGATGTAACCGGAAAAGTGGTAGTAATAGGCGGCGGCAATGTAGCCATTGACTGTGCGCGTACAGCGCTCCGGCTGGGCGCCGAGAGCGTCACGGCGGTTTGTGTAGAGAGCAGCAGTGATGTTCCGTGCCATTCCTGGGAAATCGAGCATGCAAAAGACGAGGGTGTCGTTCTCATTGAGGGCTGGGCGCCTAAGCGCTTTACCGGCGCCTTTAATGACCTGTCCGGCGTGGAGTTGAACAAAGTAATTGACTTCAAAAAATCTGCGGATGGCGCCATTCAATTTAAAACAAGCGAAAGCGAAACACAGACTTTGCCGGCAGACTGGGTGATCGTTGCCATCGGACAGTCTCCATCGAGCTTCTGGAAAGAGTACGAATCTGATCCGGCTATAGTGTTTGCCGGAGACGTCGTGAGTTACCTATGTTCTGTGATCGACGCGATGACCGCCGGAATGAAGGCTGCCAGATTAGTAGACGAGCAACTGCAAGGCAGAAGCTTTAAGCTCGCAGAAGCGGAGCATGACCTGGCTGCGGCGCCGATAAACGAGAAATACTATCCCGCCACGAGGTATATGACTGTCCGACCGCCAACCCCTATTGTGGACGCCGGCGTTCGAGTCAGCGGATTTCAGGAGGTGGAAACTGCATTCAGTAAAGAAATAATCGATTTGGAAATTAAGCGCTGTATGCAGTGCGGCTACAGCGATGTTGCAAGCGACAAGTGTATCGGCTGCGGCGTGTGCAGGATGGTTTGCCCTAAAGGCGATGTCATCACAATGATAACAACTGATAAAGGAGGTTGTGAAAATGTTTGAAAAACGTCAGGTTATTGTGGTCGGCGCAGGGCCCGGTGGTTCTACCACTGCTTTTTACCTCGCAAAGTATGGCGTCGACGTTCTATTGGTCGATAAGGAAACATGGCCGAGGGACAAACCTTGCGGTGATGCGCAAGGCAATTCGATCTTCCCTATATATAAAGATATGGGTATTTACGAGGAAGCCGAAAGGCTGGCCTCAGGCCGAATACGCGGTTCCAAATTCAGCGGTGTAAACGAGGAAATCACAACGTTCGACAGTGGCATATCAGGCGGATTTGTGACTCAGCGGCGCGTCATCGACGATCTGATCCGCAGAGGCGCAATCAATGGCGGCGCGGATTGGCTGGAGAACTTTGAGGTCACTGAAGTTATTCGTGAACGCAACTACGCCAAAGGCGTCCGGGGATTCTACGGCGGAAAAACAATTGAAATCCGTGCTGACGCCGTTGTTCTTGCAGACGGTGGTCACTCCATTCTTGGACGGCCTTTCGGCCTGTTCCTTGAAGATCCGGATTTGATATTTATCGGTGCGCGCGGTTATTTCGACAATGTCAAAGGCTTGGTTCAGGACTTTGTAGAAGAACACTATCCGGCTGAGATATTCTACCCGGGCGGGTATATGTGGCTTTTCCCAATGGGTGGAGAAAAAGCAAACGTTGGTGTTTATATCTCGGAGAAAAACCTGCAACGCGGTAATCGTCGCCTTGAAGACTATTTCACGTGGTGGCGAGATAATACAAAAATTGGCAAGGAACGCCTGGGAGAAGCGCGTTTGCTGGGTGAGATCAAGGGATGGCGGCTGCCGACATGCCGTGAGGTTGGCGATAATTTTAACAACGCCATTTTAGCCGTAGGGGATGCGGGCAACCATATCAACTGTTATTCCGGCGGCGGTCTTGACTATGCGATGAAATCAGGCGTAGCCGCGGCTGAAACACTGGTTGAGGCTTTGAAATCCAATGACCTGTCTAAAGAGGCGTTGAGCGTGTATAAGGATAAAAGGAGCGTTACTATGGACGCCCTATATCGACTAAACTCGGCGGTCCGGGACAAATTATGCTGTGACCCTGAAACTTATGAAAGATTCCTTGCATTTTCAAGGCAAATGCCCAACTACCCCAACAATAACCAATACGCCGCGTACATTGGCTTTTTGACGCAGGTACAGAAAGTTGACCTGATGGGAGAGTATAAACTCGATCTCAGGGCAATGGTCGGCGCCGACAGTAGCGGCGGCAGCCATTGAAACCGGTGAGGCGACATATACGGCGGGCGCCAATGAAGCCGGCGCCGACTGCAGCGGCGGGCGCCATTAATGTCTGTGCGCGACTGCAGCGGCGGGCGCCATTAATGTCTGTGCGCGACAGTAGCGGCGGGCGCCAATGAAGCCGGTGAGGCGACGGAATGAGCCATCGGATAGTGAATTGACATTCTCACTGATCATAATCTCTATCGTGCTTTCCGTTTTCCCTTCGGGCATAGGCGGCTCCTTCGTATCGATCTCGGCTTCCGAAGCGTTTGGCAATAAAGATTTTACAAAAAATCAGACGTTCCTCATGGCTTCAACATTTATCGCCGGCGCGTTGGCGCCGCTGATCTCCACGGCGGTTCTAAAGCTTGGCGGATCTTTCAGGACGGTAAACATAATAACAGCGGTCGTTGCGCTTATAGGCGCTGTATTACTGATAACAGGACTTGCCATTTCACCAAATGCAAGGAAGAAGATTGAAAAGGGAAAGGAATAGCCCACTACACAAATACCTATAACGAAGCGGACGCTCCATATAGCGGGGCGTCCGCTCAATCTATGTATATAAGTTAACGGATTTTTATTGAGGCATCAACAAAGAAATCATCATTACTATTTTTAAAACTCTGTCTTTTTGTGTCTTTTTGCGTCTGATTAGCCATTTTCGTCGAAGCGTTTCGTTGGTGGTTCTGTGTTTGCGATATCCTCCTAGCTCACGATATGCGCAATGTTTGCCAATGCAGACAGACAGCCTATTTTTACGCTCTCATATACGAGCCCGCCCTGAATATACACTATATATGGCGGCGTCATCGGCCCGTCCGCGCTGATTTCAATTGACGAACCCTGAATAAACGATCCGGAGGCCATCACGACCTGATGCTCATAGCCAGGCATTAGCCATGGTTCAGGCTCGACATACGAATCCACGGCGGATCCCTTTTGGATACCGCGGCAAAAAGCAACAAGGCGCTCACCGTCATTAAGCCTCACAGCCTGTATGATATCAGCCCTCTTCGCTTCAACCTGCGGAGAAATGTCAAACCCCTCATTTCCCATAAGCGCAGCGCAAAAAACCATGCCTTTAAGACATTCGGCCACAATATGCGGCGCCAGATAAAACCCCTGAAACATCAACCTGCTATTCCCCAGCGTCGGGCCGATGCTTTCACCTAGTCCAGGCACTGTATGCCTGAACGAAGCGTTTTGAACACACTCCTCTTTGCCCGCTATATATCCCCCTGCCGGGGCAATCCCGCCCCCGGGGTTTTTAATCAGCGAGCCGGCCATCAAATCCGCCCCTGCTTGTGTGGGTTCCGATTCTTCAACAAACTCCCCGTAACAATTGTCGACCATCACTATCACATCGTGGGAAATCTTCTTAACAAAGTCCACAGCTTCGCCTATTCTCTGCACTGTCAGCGCATCCCGCCAATTGTAGCCTCTTGATCTTTGAATAAACACCATTCTGGTCCTCTTGTTGATAGCCTCTCTTATGGCGTTGGAATCAAAATCCCCTTCGGGGGTCATACCTACCTCCCTATAGCCGACGTTATATGATTTTAAAGAGCCTGCTCCCGTTCCCCTTATTCCAATTGCTTCGTCAAGGGTGTCATATGGCTTTCCCGTAATTGACAAAAGCTCGTCCCCGGGCTTTAGATTCCCAAACAGACATGTGGCAATCGCCTGCGTCCCGCTTGTCAACTGATGGCGAACTAACGCCTTCTCCGCTCCGAAAACTGCGGCGTAAACCTCGTCGAGGACTTCCCTCCCCCTGTCGCCGTATCCATAACCTGTAGTCCCGGCAAAATGAGATTCACTCACACCCATATTCTGCATCGCCTTTATAACCTTTATCTGGTTAAACTCGGCAGTTTTCCTCACGGCGCCAAATGCGGACGCAGCCCGCTTCTCGGCGGCGATTCCCTTTTCAATAATATTGTCGTCATAATAGTCGGCAAGAATTGCAAAATCGCTAATACCCTCAAAATCACATGCGTTTTCGAAAACACAGGCGTTCTCGGAAACAAAGGCATTTTCGTAAACACAGGCGTTCTCAGAATTTCTAATACTCTCAGCCTCACAAGTATTCTCATGCTTGTAGGTATTCTCGTGCTTGTAAGTATTCTCATGCTCGCTCAAATAAAATCACCCTTCCGGTTGACAACTCTCCAAAAACATTCTAGTATACAAAACACAATAGTACAACAGAGACTAAGAAAAGTATACATTTGCGGATATAAATGCAGTAAACATTTGCGGATATAAATGCAGTAAACATTTGCGGATATAAATGCAGATAGACAAAATGCAGATAGACAAAATGCAGATAGGCCAAATGCAGAGAAAAAGGGTGTTAAGAGTATGCGGCTTTACGAACGGATTTCCCCGGAGGACTCGCAAAAAACTGTCTATCAAGTACTCAAGAACAGGCTTATGATATCAACTAAGCTGTTGAAGAAGCTGAGGGACAATAACCTTATATTTCTCAACGGCCAGAGTGTTTTTACAATTCACAGAGTCCGGGAGGGCGATATCCTTACGGTCGATTTGGACGGTCTCCCTGAGTCAGGGCTATACGTTGTTCCGGAAGATCTGCCACTTGACGTCCTATACGAAGATGAGTGCTTTATTGCAATAAACAAAGCCCCAAACACTGTCGTCCACCCAACAAACATCCACAGCGGAGGAACAATAGCAAACGCCCTGGCGTACAGATACCTGAAGAACGGGTATAAGGCAAAAATACACCCTGTAAGCAGACTTGACCGGGATACGTCAGGCGTAATCCTTTTTGCCAAGGATAACCATTCCGCCCATCTTTTCTCAAGAATGCACCACGCCCAAACCTTTGAAAAAGAGTACATTGGCATTGTCGACGGTATTATCACGCCTCCTGCCGGTGAGATAACCTATCCCATAGGAAGGGATCCGAACAGCATTGTCCTCCGTATCGTCTCGCCGGACGGTTATCCCACGAAAACACGGTATGAAACCATCAGTGTAAGCTCCTTGTTCCCTGTCAGTCTGGCGGCTTTCTATCCTTTGACCGGAAGGACCCACCAAATAAGGGTACACGCAAAAGCGATAGGGCATCCGATAATATCTGATCAACTATATGGCGATGATAAGTACGCCGACGTCATACCAAGGCAGGCGCTCCATTCAAAAAAGCTGCAATTCCTGCATCCATTCAACAAAAATGAAATAACCATTGAGGCCCCTTTGCCCACCGATATACAGGCGGCCTTGGATAAGCTTGGCCTTACGTTATAGTAATCCATATGCGGAAGCCCACGGATATTTTTCATCATGATAAAAATTAACCCATCAAAGCAGCTCAAAGGTTGATGCGGATACCATCAGCAAACGGCAGTATTTACCATCCGTTATCAACTTGTTTTACGAGTATAAACGATTCACTGCAAGTAAGCTCCGGCACATTTTGATTGTTCATGTGCTGCAAGGATCAACATCCAAGCGCTGTATTGTATCTTGACAAATCAAGAGAAGCAACTTATAATTATTACAAATCACGATTTGTATAATCGTAATTAGAAGAATTGAGGCGCATCTCATGTTTATTGGACGCGAACAAGAGCTTAAATTTTTTGAAGATAAATACAACGCCCCCGGCGGACAGCTTGTGTTTCTGTATGGTCGGCGGCGTGTCGGGAAAACGGAACTACTGCATCGCTTTTGTGGAGGTAAGCCACATGTTTTTTATTCATGCCGAGAGCTTTCCGACACAAATCAGCTGTCAGCTTTTTCAGAACGCCTCTTAAGAGCGGGCAGTCCGGCGGCCCAATACATCAGCATCTTTCAGGATTGGGAATCGGCATTAAAAGGACTCCTTGAATTGCCGTCAAACGACTCAAAAAAACTGCTGATAATCGACGAATTCCCCTACATGTGCAGAGGCAATGCTTCCATTCCGTCGATCCTGCAAATCCTTTGGGATGAGCTGTTCAAAAAGCAGAATGTCATGATTGTCCTGTGCGGCAGCGCGATGAGTTTTATCGAGAAGAAAATCCTGTCCGAAAAGAACCCTTTGTATGGGCGCGCTACGGGGATCTACAAAATGAGCGAATTGCCTTTCGATGACGCCATAAAGTTTTTCCCAAACTATTCAGATGAGGATAAAATGCTGGCATATGCCGTCTTGGGCGGCATTCCTCACTATCTGCGGCAATTTGATCCGGGGCTTACTTTGCGCGATAACATCATCCGAAATGTTCTAACCAAGGGCTGTGTTCTATACAGCGAGGTGGAATTCCTGATACGTCAGGAATTACGCGAACCCGCCTTGTATAATACGGTTATTGAATCGATTGCACTCGGCAACACGCAGCTCAACGACATTTATACAAAAACGCAGATTGAAAAATCCAAAATCAGCGTGTATTTAAAAAATCTCATTGAGCTTCAAATCCTCCGGCGCGAATTTTCAGTACTATCCGGTGACAAAGAGCAAGCCGCGTCAACGCGTGGGCTGTATCGAATTACAGATAATTACTTTCGATTCTGGTTCCGATTTGTGTTCTCCAATCTGTCGGATTTAGAAACCGGCGATGCCGAGGGTGTGTTCACTTTCGCAGTGCTGCCACAATTTAGCAGCTTTGCAGCTCCGATATTTGAAACTGTATGCCGTGAGTTTATCCGTAATAAGAACCAAAATAGCAAACTGCCGTTTCGTGCTTCCAAGCTGGGTAGATGGTGGGGCAAGCTGCGCAAAGACGTACTCGCGGAAAACAGTAAAAGCAAAATGATTTCCGTGGATTCCGAAATCGACATCGTCGCTGTTGACGCCGAATATAAAAACTATATTCTCTGTGAATGCAAATTCCGCAATGCGGAAATGGCTGTGTCCGACTTCATGCAGTTGAAGGAAAAATCCGTAATTGCCAGAAAAGGCGCAAAGGTTTCCTACGCGCTGTTCTCTAAATCGGGCTTCACTAAGGGGATGATTAATCAGGCAAAGGACGATGACGCCCTCATGCTCTTTTCGCTTTCGGATATTCTGACTTAAACTCCTGAGCCTTTTGCAGCATCTCAGACGCCAACCTCCTTGACGCTTCCGCCGCCATGTCCTCGCCCAAAAGTCTGGAGATCTCGTTTACACGGCTTTCTCCCTGGATTTCAGCAACTTCAGTCACCGCTTTTTCCCCGTCGAACGTTTTTGATATCAAGTAGTTTGCGTCAGCGTGGCAGGCAATCTGCGCCAGATGCGTAACCGATATGATCTGTCGGCCGCGCGACAGGCCGTACATCTTTTCCCCTACTTTTAAACCGGCTTTCCCGCTTATTCCGGCGTCTATCTCGTCAAATATCATAGTTGGTATGTTGTCCGCGTCTGCGAGAACCGACTTAATAGCCAGCATTATCCTGGACATTTCACCTCCGGACGCAATCTTGGACAGCGGCTTCAGTTCTTCTCCCCCGCCGGCGGAAAACAAAAACTCTACTCTGTCCCTCCCCCTGCCTGTATATCCGCTAAGCTGCTCAATTTTAACCCTGAAACCGGCTTTCCCCATTTCAAGAGAAGCGAGTTCCACACCAATCTTATCTTCGATGGTCTTAGCGGCTAACCGTCTCTTGCGCGTCAACTCATCAGCCAGGGCTGTAAGCCTTTGCCCCAACTCACGCCCCTCTTTCTTCAAAGCTCCGATCGAGCTGTCGCTGTCCGTCATCTCCGACAGTTTTTTCTTTACGTAGGTATAAAACTCATTTATACGCGCAATGCTCCCTCCATATTTTCTCTTAAGGCGGTCAATGACATCCATTCTTTCATTTAGCATATCCAATTCGCCGGGGTCAAAATCTACATCGTCCATCGCCCTCCTGATCCCCGTCGTTATTTCTTCAAGTTGATAACTGATATCCCTGAGCTTTTCGCAATTCTCATTGTACGCCTCACTGAAAACACAAATATCCGACATCGCGCCCACAGCTGCGTTGAGTTGTTCCATAGCCCCCAATCCGCCTGATTCCCCGGCGCTGAGCGCAGCGAAAGCGGTCTTCAAGCCCAGCAGTATTCTCTCCGCGTTTGCCAGAATTCTAATCCTGCTCTCCAGTTGCTCATCCTCATCCGGCTTTATCCGGGCATTTTCGATCTCGTTCATTTGAAAGGCAAACATGTCAATGTTCCGCGCGCGCTGGGCTTCATCGGAGCTGAGCTCGCGTATCCTCCGCGCGGTTGCCTGGTATGCCTGATAACACCTGATGTACTCTTCCCGGACCTGAAGTATACCCTTCCCGCCGAAATTGTCCAGGAGCTCCCCGTGTTTTTCTCTCTTAATGAGTGAATGGTTGTCATACTGGCCATGAAGGTCAAGGAGCAACTCCCCTATAGCCTTGACAAGCGAAACAGGCGTGAGCCTTCCGTTAAATCGAATAGAGCTGCGACCGTTTATGTTTATTTCCCTTGATATAATCAGCGGCTCGTCATCTGCGTCTGAAAGCGTAACACCGCCCTCTTTGAGCATTTGGCGCGCTCTCTCGCTCTCGATTGAGAATACGGCTGTAATAAGCGCACTTCCGGCGCCAGTCCTGATGACCTCTCTTGTAAGCCTTGCGCCTAGAACAGCGTTGATCGAATCGATAATAATGGATTTCCCAGCCCCGGTCTCTCCCGTAAGAATATTCAGCCCCGGTTTAAAATCGATAGATAGCTGGTCAATCAGGGCAAAATTCTGTATTTCAAGAGTATTCAGCATTACTCATATGAACTCCTTAATTATTCTATTCCTTATTCATTTTTAGAGAGTTGAACCTGATGACGAAGCTTTCAGACGCATCTACTGATCTCGTAACAACCATAATTGTATCATCGCCCGCAATTGTACCCACTACTTCAGGCCATTTCATAGCGTCGATCGCCAGTGCGCAGGGAGGCGCCATACCAACTATGGTCTTTACAACGACAATATTATCAGCGTAGTCGCAACTGATATATCCACTGTTTAACGCGCTTCGGAGTCTTTCGGAAACAATGTCCCCTTGATTGACCTCCACAACCGGCGGCTTCAGCTGACGAGGCCCAGCCGAGTATGCGTGCGCCCCGTTGGCAGTCTGAGTCTTAGTGATCTTCAGTTCTTTTATGTCCCTGGACACGGTGGCCTGGGTGACGTTTATCCCGCGCTCTTTAAGATTAGCCACAAGCATATCCTGAGTCTCAATCGTATTCTTGCTGACTATATCCAGCAAATTCCTATGTCTGTCTGATTTCTTCATCCCTATGGCTATTCCTTTCTGTTAATGTCAATTCCCTCGGAAAGCGCCAAAACAATTCGGTTCTTTTTCGGCGGTGAAAAAGAACACCAATGCTCATTCCCTCAAAAACAACTTGTTTTTCAACATGCTGTAGAAACTGCCCGACCCAAACCTCACTATCCTTGTCACATATGCCGAGCGCGTTATTTCCAGTGTTTGCCCTGCGCCCACCATCTCGTTATCGACTCCGTCAAAAGACAAGTTCGCCGAGTCGATCTCCCTTTCGAGGCTGATCGTTATGCTTCTATTTGGGGAGATAATGACCGGTCTCATAAAAACGGTATGAGGGCAAACAGGAACAATCAGAATCGCATTTGCTACGGGGTCGATTATCGGTCCCCCGGCGGAAAGCGAGTACGCGGTTGAGCCTGTCGGGGTCGCAACAATAACTCCGTCCCCGGGGTACACCTCGAGAGGCGCTCCATCCACACGAGTCTTTATCTCTATCGAGTGGGTCAGATTGCCGCGCGTCAGCGATATGTCGTTTAAAACCGTATACTCCCTGCACGAACCGGGGTGGTCAAAAACCCTCGCACAGAGCATTAGCCTCTCCTCAATGTAGTAATCACCTTCAAAAATGCGCCCGATCATTTCATCAATATCCGCCACTTCAACTTCGGCAAGAAATCCCAAATTGCCCAAGTTTACGCCGAATACCGGTATACCCCGGTTGAATGTCCTTTTTGCCGTCTTGATAAGCGTACCGTCTCCTCCAAGAGAAATAACCATGTCGCATTCCGGGAATACATCGTCTGCCTCAAAAATAATCTCCGAGGCGCCAGGCGGGAATTCCAGCTGCCCGGCAAACTCCGCCGTTCCCTCCAAAGCGGCAAGCTTCACAACCCCTCCCCTGCTCGTAATAGCTTTTATAAGAGTCTTAATATGTATGAATCCAACATCCTTCGTACTGTTTACGTGTATCCCAATAACCATGCCCCTACCTGTTTCTTGTTTGTCTTGTTCGCTTTGTTCGCCTTGTTCGCCTTGTTCGCCATGTTTGCCTTGTTTTTCTTGTTCGCCATGTTTGCCTTGTTTTTCTTGTTCGCCATATTTGCCTTGTTCGCCATGTTTGTCTTGTTCGCCATGTTTGTCTTGGTTGGCTTGTTTGCCTTGGTTGGCTTGTTTGCCCTGTTCGCCTTGTTTGCATATTTGCTCTGCTTACCTGGATTGCCTGTTAGGCTGCTCGCCTTGTCTGCATATTTGCTATGCTTACCCGGGTTGTCTGTTAGGCTGCTCGCCCTTGTTGCCTATATACCCGGGTTGCCTATTTCCCCTGGTTGCGACTTTTCAAATTATTCATTCTTTCCTCTATCTGCTTTTCGTAATTGTTTTTTCCGGGAACATAATATACAACGTCCTTTACCTCGTCAGGCAGAAACTGAAGTTCGACATAGTTCCCTTCATAATCGTGGGCGTATTTGTAACCTTCCCCATATCCCAACTCTTTCATGCCCTTTGCCGGGGCGTTCCTTAAATGCATCGGGACTTCACCAGTCCGCTTTGATTCCACATCTGCAAGAGCATTTTCTATAGCCATATAAGCGGAATTTGACTTGGGGCTCACTGCAACCATTATAGCAGCCTGGGATAGTATGATCCTGGCTTCGGGCATCCCTACCATATGAACCGCCTGAGCCGCCGCCACAGCAAGCAGCAGCGCATTCGGGTTTGCCATCCCCACGTCTTCGGATGCGCATATCATGATTCTTCTTGCGAGAAACATTGGATCCTCTCCTGCATATAACGCTCTTGCAAGGTAAAACACAGCCGCGTCCGGGTCGCTCCCTCTCATTGATTTTATAAATGCGCTAATATTGTCATAATGCCCCTCGCCCGACTTGTCAAAAGCTATGCCACTCCTCTGAACGCTCTCACGCGCGGCGTCCAGATTAATTACAATCCTGCCGGTTCTATCCATCTCGGAAGTTAATACAGCCAATTCCAAGGCGTTTAACGCTTTGCGCGCGTCGCCTCCCGATATGCCCGCCAGATAAGCTATAGCCTCGCCGCTGACGTCCACATTGTAATTTGAAAAACCCCGCTCATCTGTGAGCGCCCTGTTCAGCAGTTTTGTTATGTCCGATTCATCAAGCGGCTTAAGCATAAACACAGAAGAACGCGAAATCAGTGATTTGTTTACCTCAAAAAAGGGGTTTTCGGTCGTCGCTCCTATCAGGATCACTGTTCCATTTTCAACAGCAGGGAGCAACGCATCCTGTTGGGCTTTATTGAATCTGTGAATCTCATCTATAAATAGGACGATCCGCCCCGCCGGGTTTAACAACGTGTTTTCAGCGTCGGCTATGAGCCTTTTAATATCAGCGACGCCTGATGTGACCGCGTTCAGCTTTTCAAATTTTATCTTCGTTGTGTTAGCAATCACTTTTGCGAGAGATGTCTTCCCTGTACCGGGGGGACCATACAGAATAATTGACTTTATTGCGTCTGACTTGATCATCCTGTACAGCAATTTCCCTTTGCCGACAATTTCCTCCTGTCCGACAAAGTCTTCAATCGTCACAGGACACATCCTGTACGCAAGGGGTTCATGCTTTCCTCTGACCTGAATCTGATCCCAAAACGCCTCCGCTTTCATATCGCTCTCATTTCAATCTCATTTCGTTCACTTTTCGCTTTTTACTTTTCACTTTTCGCTAATTGCTTTTTACTTTTCACTTTTTATTTTTCGTTTTTCACTTGCAGCTTTTCACTTGCCGCTTTTCACTTGCCGCTTTTCACTTGCCGCTTTTCACTTTTCGCTTATTGCTTTTTACTTTTCACTTTTTATTTTTCGTTTTTCACTTGCCGTTTTTCACTTGCCGCTTTTCACTTTTCGCTTATTGCTTTTCGGTTTTCGTTTTTCACTTTTTGCTAATAATATCACGCCCGAAATACTTTGTACAGTTCATCGGGTTCAGGGCTCTCCAGTATAGATCTCACTCCGCCTTTACTTTCGCTCTCATTGTCATTGCCATCGCCATTGCCATCCGCATTGTCATTGTCATTGCCATTGCCAATGTCATTGCCATTCGCATTATTATTGTTATTGTTATTGTCATTGTCATTATCATTGTCTTTTTCAATAATAAATTTCTTTGAATTCCTTTTAGTGAATGTCCCGATCCAGGTGCTCTCAATGCCTGCTTTTGCAAGCTCTCCCGAGACTTTTTCCGGCATGTCGGTCGCAATAAGGAGGCTACCGCTTGAAATGAGACGATAGGGATCGATCCCATAGTACTCACAAATCCTTGCCGTCTCTTCTAAAACCGGTATCTCATCCCTGTAAATCTCAACCCCCAATCCCGATGCTTCCGCCATCTCCCAAACAGCCCCAAAAACACCGCCCTCAGTTATGTCATGCAAGGCGTGCGCTCCGGCCTGACGCGCAATTACACCCTCCCTTATAACACTTACGCGCTCCGATAGCTTCTTTGCAGCCTCAACCATTCCCTTGCCAAAAGCTGAGGCGAGTTCATCCTCAAATTCTGACGCAATAATAGACGTCCCTTCCAACGCCGCCGCTTTTGTAATCAGAACCGAGTCCCCCTCCACTGCGGTTGCAGTCGTCAAATACTCTCCGCGCCCCGAAATACCTATCGCCGTTATTGATATCACAGCGCGCGTCACCGCGTCAGTCACCTCAGTGTGCCCTCCAATTACACTAACCTGCAAAGAGTCGGCAGTTTCAACCAAATCATTTACAATAGATTCAAGATCATCCTCACTGAACCCGGGAGGAATCAAGAGCGTCACAACAATTGCCAGGGGCATAACCCCACTTGCCGCTATATCATTGCACGCTATATTAACAGATATTTTGCCAATATCTTTTGTTGCGCCTGTAACCGGATCGCATGAAATAATACAACAGTTTTCTCCAAAATCAACAACTCCGCAATCCTCGCCAATACCCGCAGATGTAATTATCCTTTTGTCATGTCTCTTAAGCTTTCCTAAAATCATTTTATCAAGCAGTTCATTCGAAATCTTGCCAACTCTCATTAATTATGACCGTTCCTTCCCTTCCCTTCCCTTCCCTTCCCTTCCCTTCCCTTCATTCCCTTTCTTTCCCTTCCCTTCCCTTCCCTTCATTCCCTTTCTTTCCCTTCATTCCTTACTTTCCTTCCCTTTCCCTTCATTCCTTACTTTCCTTCCCTTTCCCTTCATTCCTTACTTTCCTTCCCTTTCCCTTCATTCCTTTTCTTTCCCTTCCCCTTTCCTTCCCTCTTTGCTCCTTATTTGCTCTTCTTAAAGTAGTAAATCAGCTCCAATATATTATATCAAGGTTTGGTTTAACCTGGCTTGGTCTGGTTTGGCGATTTGATTTGGCTCGGCTGGGCTCAGTTTGGCCTGGCCTAACCTGGCTTAACCTGGTTTGGTTTTGTTCAACCGCGCTCTGCGTAGTATATCATCATGCTCTCAACCGTTCTAACTGCTTCCTTAATCAACCCAGTCAGATCCGCGCGCTTTTCCTCTTCCTCAACAACATCCAGCTTTGGCTTGATCTTCGGGTGTTTTGGCGTAAACAACGTACAGCAGTCCTCATAAGGTAGCGAAGAAATTTCAAATGTCCCGATTCTTCTGGCCATTTCAACAACCTCAACTTTATCCATACCGATCAGCGGCCTGAATACAGGCATTTTGACAACTGAATTAGTAACGCCCAGGCTTTGTATAGTTTGACTAGCCACCTGCCCCATCGACTCCCCGGTTACTAGCGCCATAGCGCCATTGCTCAGCGCAATCGCCTCGGCTATTATCATCATTGCTCTCCTGGTCACGATAGTCATGTATTCCGCGTGACAATTGTCCCTGATTGCAACCTGGATATCTGTAAACGGCACTATGTGCAACTGCATCCTGTGAGTGTAAACCGAGAGAGCTTCAGTGAGGGCGATTACTTTTTCTTTAGACTTTTCACTGGTATAAGGATAACTATAAAAATGAACAGCATCAATCTCTACGCCGCGTTTTGCCATCATAAACCCTGCCACAGGACTGTCAATGCCTCCAGAGAGCAGAAGCGCCGCTTTTCCGTTCGTCCCTAACGGCAACCCTCCATAGCCCTTAACTATATCCGTATACGCATAGGCTGATTCCCTGACCTCTATGTATACGATAAAATCAGGTTTATTCACATTAATTTCAAGATCCGGATAGCACTCCGCAATGGCGCCGCCAACCTCAGCCGATATTTCCGGCGAAATCATCGGGAATCTCTTGTTGCCTCTCTTCGTCTCGACCTTGAAACTCAGTTTGTGGCTCTCCGTTGCGAGAACGCCTCGCTTCTCCATGAAATCGCGAGTAGCAACCTTCGCGCAGTCGCAGATTTTACCAATGTTCGAGACTGTTTTATAGGCAAGGCTCACAGATACAATGCCAAAGACATCCTTAAGTTTTTCTATTGCCTGATTAAAGTCGAATTGTTGTTTTAACGTCTCAGAGATTTCCACGCCTTCCCAAATAGGCTCTACGAAAATCCTACCCTGGGAGATTGAAATGTCCGCCTTTGGCATATTCCCTAAAGCCCTTCTAATGTTTGAGATGAGTTTATCCTCAAACACATGCCTGTTTAACCCCTTCAGCGCTATTTCACCATATCTGACAAGTATTACCCTTTTAAAATCGTTCACAGCTTCTTCACCAACCCGCATTTAATTCTTATCTAAAATCCTGCGCTATCTCCTTTTTGTCAATCCCGGCGCCATCTCCACTTTTTTAAGCCTGACGCCACATTCCTTTTTTCCTGTCCGGCGCTATCTTCTTTTTGTCAATCCCGGCACTATCTCTTTTAGCGCCGCAACAGCCTCCTCTATATCACTTTCAGTATTAAAGATTGAAAAACTAAACCTTATTGAGCCTCGGGCATACTTATCGGCAACCTTCATGGCTGTCAGCGTCTCGCTTTTCTTTGTCTTATAGGACGAACACGCTGAACCGGACGACACATAGACGCCGCGTTGCGCAAGAAAACGCAGCAATACTTCCGCTTGCACACCTTCAAACCCAATATTTGTTATATATGGCGAAGAATTAACATTGTTCGAAATTACAAGATATTTTAAACCCGCCATACTCAGACGCTGTAAAAACCGCTCCTTTAGCGAAGCCATTTTCGAATGATTCTCAATCCGATCTTTCCACATCCTTTGCGCGGCTATACCAAATCCTGCAATTGCCGGGACATTCTCCGTGCCTGATCTGAAGCCTCTCTCCTGCCCTCCGCCAAATACGCGCGGTTCCGCCTTTACTCTTTTTGACATGAAAAGCGCGGCCGCCCCACGCGGGCCGTGTATCTTATGGGAGCTCACTGATATAAAATCGACTCCCGGCCAATTCCGTATGCTCACATCGAGTTTACAAAACGATTGTACACAGTCTACGAATAACAACGCCTCGGGGCATGTCCTGTCCCTGATCCCGCTGATTTCCCTGACGTCCTGTATCGTACCAGTTTCGTTATTCACATGCGATACTGCAATAAGCGCCGTTTTGTCTGATATCCTGGACTTCATTTCGTCTAAATCCATCAGACCGTCCCTTCCAACACTAATAAGGTCAACCCGGCAACCCCGATCCTTTAATTCAGAGATGGGTTTTAACACAGAAGCGTGCTCGGTTGCCGTCACTATTATATGGGTCGCCCGGTCTGAAGCCGCGTGGCGGCGGCAGGCATTAAATATGGCGAAATTATTTGCCTCGGAACCGCTTGACATAAATAGCAAATCCTTGTCGTCGGCGTCAAGGATTTCGGCAATTTTAACCCTGGCCGACGAAAGTATCCTCTCAGCCTCAATGCCCTTTGTGTGCATAGACGAGGGGTTCCCATAATTATTTTTCATTGTAAATGCGACTGCATCGCACACTTCATCCAGCGGTCTTGTAGTAGCCGCGTTGTCAAGATAAGTCTCCATATTTCCCTGATTCATGTTTCTCGATTCATGATCGCTCCTCTTCAGCATTATTTCAAAGCAAAATCGCCGTATGGGGGATTCTATATTTGGTTTAAGGGGCGCTGTTTTCCGTACATTATAGCAGAACAACTTAAAAAAAACAAATAACCCCACCTCAAAAATGCTAATCCCGGACCCCAGCCCATACCCTAAAAATACAAATCCCAGACCCCAAAAATATAAATTCTTGTTTGACTTGTCACGACATTTAGCACATAATATTAGTAATGATTATTATGTAGGCTGAAAGTTTTAGGTACATGCTTAAGGCCTTCACAGAAAGGTGGTCATAGCTGTGAGACATAATAACACAACTAAGAAAATACTCTCATTGGTCATTTCAATCGTAATAATCCTCAGCCTATTGCAGATAACGTCACAGGCAGGTCAACAAACGCAGTCTGAACTGTTTGATATTGAAACTTTTGTGTCCGAGCCGAGCGGGACGGCGTCCGAGTTGAGCACTTCCGCTCCGATTGAGCTGGCATCCGGGCTGAACACTTCCGAACCAGTCGCGATGGCATATGGAGAAAGCGCGGCGACGTTAAATAAACCTTCGTTCGAGCTGAAAGAGGCGACAAATGATCCCATCAGTGACGTTCGAGGCGTCGATTTGACGCCATTAGCTGTGGACACCAGCTGGTACAATCCATCTGCCGCCGTATATTACATAAACGACGCCGATCAGCTTGCGGGGCTGGCTCAACTTGTCAACGGCGGAGTCACTTTTTACAACAAAATTATCAATCTCATGTCAAACATCAGTTTAGTTGGCGAATGGACGCCCATTGGGAATATTGGCTCCCCGTTCAGAGGCATATTTAATGGAGGAGGGCATTCGATTACTAACCTGAGAATTACCGGAGATCAACAGTTGGCCGGACTTTTTGGATATGTGTCAGACGCTGCCGTAGAGAATATCCATCTTGAAACGGCATTTATCTCAGTGGCTTCAACATACTCTATGACTTATGCCGGTGGAATAGCAGGTTTTGTTTCCGGCAATTCAACCATTTACAATTGTCATAGCAAAGGCAGTATTTCCGCCAACAATGCGGGAGGCCTCATCGGAACAGTTTCCGGTTTTGTATTTATTGAGAATTGCAGCAACGCCAGCGCCGTTTCAGCAGACTACGCGGGAGGTATTGTTGGCCTGGTTTCAGGAACCATCTCTATCAGAAGGGCCAGCAATACAGGAGACATTTCCGCTTCCAGCGTTGCGGGAGGGATCAGCGGTTATATATTAAAGTCTCCCGACGACAGCATATTAATTGAAATTTGCTATAATACAGGCGCTATTATTGCAAGCGGCTCTTATTTCGCCTCGACGGGGGGGATTTGCGGCATTATATACGGGATCGAAAGCAACGGACTCGCAGCCGCCTCTGATGATGTCACAAAAACAGAAGAATTCCCTGACCCAAACGATTATACGTTACATTTTCTAACCCCTCTCTGAACGGACGAATGTGGCGCCGGCGGCGTCATCATTAATTGTTACAACACAGGCAGTGTATCCGCTATATCTATCAGTAACACAGCTTCCGAATCAGCTTCTTCTTATGCGGGAGGTATTTGCGGCGCCAACATAATCGAATCCAATACTCAGATAACTTATTGTTATAACATCGGTAATACCTTTGTTTCTTCTGTTAATAACGCCACTCCAGGAAATGGAGCTACTCACGCGGGTGGGATTTGTGCGTTTTCACTCTATGAATCCAGCGTCTCATCCTGCAACTATCTTGTCGACACAGCCGTAAGAAGTATGGATAATGAGATCAACATAATATTGCCGATGACGTCAGCTCAAATGCAGCAACAATCCTCATATAATGATTGGGATTTTATGTGGCTATGGGAATTCCGGGCAGGCGTAAACAATGGTTACCCTGTTTTTAATGGCATACTACATGGTGGTGAAACAACAGCCCAGACAACTACAACTGCGAAAACCACCACAACAGCGAAAACCACCACAACGGCGAGGACCACCACAACGGCGCTAACTACCACAACGGCGCAAACAATCACAACGGCGCAGACAACTTCAACTGCGCAGGCCACCACGACCGCGCTAACTGCCACAACGGCGTATACTACCACAACTGCACAAACCATCACGACGGCTCAGTCTTCTACGACGGCTCAGTCTTCAACGACGGCTCAGGTTACAACTACAGCACAGACCATCACGACGGCGCAGACTTCAACGACGGCGCAGGCAACCTCAATGGCGACCACAACAGCCACAACAGCCACAACAGCCACAACGACCACAACGGCGGCGCAGGAGACAACAACTGCTTCGCAAACATCAGCAACCACTCATACAACCACTACGGCGCAATCAGCCACAACGGCTGCGCCGACAACCACAGGCGCCCTGACTACAGGTATTACAACCACATCGGCGCAGACAACTTCAGCAACAGCATCCTCTTCAACAACAGTGGTAAAGGCCCCGACCGCAACAACAACATCTACAACAACAACTAAGCCGACTTTAACGACGTCAGGTAACGAAACCCGGTCAAATAACTCCGGAGGCAACGGAGGCAACGGTGTTAACGGTAGCAATGGCGGCAACGGAGCTAACGGTGGCGGTGCGAATCCTTCTCAAACGCCTACAACATCGACAATGCTAACAACTCCAACAACAGCGACAACGACGATTACAACGCCCGTAACGACAGCTGCCGGTTTTGCCAAGGCGCCGGCACAAAGGTCTCCGGATGATCATGGAACGCCTACAAATCCCGAACGAACGGCACGACCAGCCTCCGGCGGTTCAAAACAATATGCCGATGTGAGCGCTGATTATTGGGCGTTCAGTTACATCATGGAATTATCGACCAGAAAAATAATATCTGGCTATACGCAGCCTGACGGCTCATTTATATACATGCCCGATAATTACATTTCAAGGGCTGAGATGATGAAGCTGATCGCGGCGGCGCTGGAACTGCCGCTCGAGGAGAACTTTAACGGGTCGCAGTTCGCAGATTGGGATTCGGTTGTGGATTGGGCGAAGCCATTCGTTGGAGCGCTTGTAAAAGCAGGCGTCGTCGAGGGTTCGCTTGAAGACGGCAAGACTTACATACACGCCGGCGACAATATTTCCAGGGAAGAAATGATTGCAATGGCCGTGAGAGCGCTATACATAACAGTGCCCACAGGAAGCGGCGCGCCTGATATCGAAATAGCGGACTTTGAGAGTACGAGCGAGTGGGCGAGGGACTTTGTGGGGTTTTCCCTGAATAATAATATGATCAATTCTGATGACGGGCAGGTCAGGCCGTTAGAATACGCCAAAAGGTCCGAAGCCGCCATGATGCTGTTCAAAATGATTGAATATAACAACAACTTGTAGAGCTTAAGAACACAGGAGGAAAAAAATGAAAAAGTTATATGTAAGCGCCAAAATATTGGCATGCGCAGTACTGATCACACTGGTTTTAGGAGTTTTGCCTGTGGCGGCGTTCGCCGGACAGGATCAGTTTGATCGATCCGAGCCGGTGAATTCGTCATTTATTACAGAGAAAGAGGAAAACCTGAATGGATATATTCCTGCGGGATCTGAGCCAGTTTTCCTGGTTCCTTTCTGAACGGACGACTGTGATGACGACGCCGGTGGCGACGATAACTATTCACCAATAGTACCAGTACCAACACTGCCAACAGTAATTTCTACACCGACGCAAACGCCCGCGCCTACGCCTGTACCGACGCCGGCGCCGACGCCGACGCCTAAACCAACAACAGCGACACTGGCAACGCCAACGCCGACTTCTTCATCGGCGTCGACGCCAAAGCCCACAGCGTCGTCTGAATCCACACCAAAGCCCACGGCTTCATCAATTCCGACGCCTCGGCCCACGTCTTCTTCTGAATCCACACCAAAGCCCTCATCATCTTCACAGGATTCGACGCCAAAGCTTACTACTGCTTCACCGCCACCCTCACAAGCTCCTGTGGCGGCTACACATGCGCCAGAAGGCACATCCGCTCCATCATCCTCTCCGATGCCGGCGCCGGCGGCGGAGCAAACGCAAAAGCAAACACAAATCCCCGCAACACAGCGGAAAACACCCGCGCCTGTGAGTGGAAACGGGACAGGTCAGCCAGAGGAGCCGGCCCTTGTAATGACTGATGTATCCGCCGGGCATTGGGCGTATGAATACATATCCGGCCTCGTCAACCGTAACATCGTTAACGGTTACACGCAGCCTGACGGTTCTCTAAGATTTGAACCTGCGAATGAAATTACCAGAGCGGAGTTAATGAAGCTCATTGTTGTCGCGTTAAATCTGGATCTCGTTGATGATTATGACGGCTCTGTGTTTTCAGATTGGGGACAGGTTGAAGATTGGGCAAAACCATATGTTGCGGCTCTCCTTGAGGCGGGCATCGTAATGGGCTCGCGTGAGGGTAGTAAAGTCAACATTAATGCAAACAGTAACGTCACACGTGAAGAGATGATCACAATGACGGTCAGGGCGCTTGACGTCGAACTATCGGAAAGCATCGTGGAAGCGCCGGACTTTGAACTTGTTTCCGATTGGGCAAGCTGCTACGTGGCTTTCGCTCTCGAGAACAGCATGATCAACCTTGATTCCAATTATAATGTGAATCCCATAACTAATGCAAAAAGAGACGAAACCGCTATGATACTCTATAAACTGCTTACATACATGGGCGCCTAAGCCAGAGCGCATTCAAAGGTTAACTGGACAACTCATTCAAAGGTTACTCAGTCGATTCACCCGAAAACCACCTGGTCAACTTACTTAAGGAAATGAAAAAATAAACCGCCGCACATTTCCCAGAATGGAGAATTTGCGGTGGTTGTTTTTTTACCTCGGCGTCAGGCTTTCGAATCAATCCGGATAATCTTTTTTCGAATCAATTCGGTTTATTCTTTTTCCGAATCAATCCAGGTAATCCTTGAGCTTTTTGCTCCTACTGGGGTGTCTGAGTTTGCGCAGGGCCTTAGCCTCTATTTGCCGTATTCTCTCCCTGGTGACATTGAACTCCTTACCAACCTCCTCCAGGGTTCTCGCTCTGCCGTCGTCGAGGCCGAACCTCAACCTCAGAACCTTCTCCTCTCTGGCTGTAAGAGTATCGAGGACATCAATAAGCTGTTCCTTAAGGAGTGTAAATGCAGCCGCTTCAGAAGGCGCGGGCGCCTCGTCATCAGGAATAAAGTCGCCCAAATGGCTGTCTTCACCATCCCCAATAGGAGTTTCCAAAGACACGGGTTCCTGAGAAATCTTCATTATCTCACGCACTTTGTCCACGGAAATGTTCATTTCCCGCGCAATTTCCTCCACAGCGGGCTCCCTGCCATATTCCTGCAGGAGTTGCCGCGATACCCTAATCAGCTTATTTATTGTTTCAACCATATGTACAGGGATCCTGATCGTCCTGGCCTGATCCGCAATAGCCCTTGTAATGGCTTGCCTTATCCACCATGTGGCATATGTGCTGAATTTGTAGCCTTTACTGTAATCAAACTTCTCCACCGCTTTTATCAGTCCGAGGTTCCCCTCCTGAATGAGATCCAGAAACAGCATCCCCCTGCCAACATATCTTTTTGCAATACTCACGACAAGTCTCAGGTTTGCCTCCGCCAGCCTGCGTTTGGCCTCCGAATCCCCATCCTCCATCCTTTTTGCGTAATCTATTTCTTCATCGGCGGACAGGAGGGGCACTTTCCCTATCTCTTTCAAGTACATTCGAACAGGGTCGTCGATGCTGATGCCCTCCGGAACAGACAAGTCAAGTTCTTCCTCGGACATTTGCAGATCGTTTATTTCAGCGTCAATATCGCCCACCAAATCAATACCCATATTCTCAATGGTCTCATAAATCTTTTCGATCTGCTCGGGTTCAAGCTCGACTTCCTCAAATGCGTCAAGGATCTCCTTGTATGTGAGCATACCTTTAGTTCGACCCTTTTCAATTACGTCTTTTAGTATTACTTTTTTGTTCTCATTTACTTGCTTCAAAGCTTAGCCCCCTATCCGCCAAGTGCTTTTATCTTATAGTATTTGCCTGTGTCCTATGTCCTTTAACGCGGACATAATCTCTCGTAATTCCGTACCAAGTTCAACCCTTTGTTCGTCTGTGATTTCACTTCCCTCCATCAGATTGATCAGTTCCTTCATGCGTCTTTTAATGCGCTTGATTTCAATATCATTCAACTTTTGTTCCAAAGCTCTTGCGTTGTTGTCACAATGGCACTCACGAGTTAGGATTGCGGAATAAATGTCCGCGTCCGCCGTAGATAATAGTCTTACAGCCTCGGCCGGATGCACGTCAGCGCCTGATCCTAGCCTACTATATATGTACTCCGCCACAGTCCTGACCCTTGAGTCTCCAAATTTTTCAACCGGCATTTTCTCCGCCGCCAGTCCAATCAAACTGTTGTCAACGCTAAGCAGGGCTACTACAAACAACTCGTCTAAATCAATAAACCCATCAGCGTCAGAGCCGATGCTGACCGCGTCCATACCGCCATCAGGGCCTCCGTCGCCATACGCCGAATTCAAACCTCCTGCCAGATCATCGCCGCCACCTGCCGCGTTCATATCGCCATAAGGGCCTTCGCTGTCATACGCCGAGTCCAAACCTCCGATTTGTCCGCCGCCGCTATTCGCTGCGTTCAAACCACCGCCGCGGCCTCCGTCACTACTATCCGCGTCCTTGCCGCCGCCTAAATCTCCGGATGCGCCCGCGCGTATTCCGCCATC